>Ga0228711_1001657_pt1 | contig 33251 bp, 15 predicted proteins | sample MedpolnodulmetaG_2_FD_177996 | JGI IMG/M metagenome (GOLD analysis project Ga0228711, IMG submission 177996) | Root nodule microbial communities from Medicago polymorpha collected in Santa Monica, California, United States - brown nodules | ecosystem: Host-associated > Plants > Roots > Nodule... | reverse complement strand
CGTACATTTCGTACAATGTCCTTTGTCAACTCTGGTGAAGTAGCTTCTGGCGAGATATGCTTCTGATGACCAGTGCTTCTGATGATCTTGCTTCTGATGACGTGTCTTCAAGAGCTCTTCTTCAGACCCGATTCTTCAGACGCAGTTCTTCAGACTCATTCTTCCAGATGCTTTAAGCTTCAAATAAAATTCCCTTGCTTTTGAACTTGTTCAATCAGAATCTTTATGGATAGTACTTTGATTATGGATCCTGTACACTTGAACAAATTGTTTAGCATATCCAATTGATTATTTTTAATACCTCACACCTAATTCGAACATAAAACTAAGAAGACTCCCTAAATCTAAAGGTAAAACAAGCGCCCACCCCAACCACTTAAATACATGATACCACACCTGACATAAAAAAGAACATCTAACAAAAAAGTGACTAACCGACTCTACAGACTCATTATAGAAAAAACAAGAAATACCACATGGATCAATTATAATTCTCCTAGAAAGATTTTGACGAGTCAGAATCCTATCCTAAAGCAGCTGGCAAGAGAAAACAATCAATTTAAGAGGAGACCAAGAATCCCACACCCTTGGAAGAAGTTGGACAATTTCTATTGACCACTCGTCCATCACACTAGCTCTCGTATGAAGGAATTTAAAAGTTGATATACTCGAATAAATGCTTGATGAATCATTGCTCCAAACCCAAAAGTCTACACCTTTAGAGAAAGTAAGACTGTCTAAAGCTAGGATCTATTCTCCCAAAATCACATGTTCCCACTCAAAAAGATCCCTCCTCCGCTTAAGATTCCAGACCCATTCAGATCCCTCTCTCACGGTCACATCTATCACGTTAGATGGATTGAGTGATATTAAAATATGAGTAGTTAGATATTGATCCAGGTCATATCCAACAAAGAATTATAAAAAAAATATAAATTTATGTTGTCTTTATACTTGAGATCTGTAAAACATGATAAGATAAAAAAAATACGAACAAAGTTTGACCTATCTAATAAGAATCATGTCACAATTGTTACGGAAGCAAAAAATATAAAAATCAACTCAAGATCCAATACTTTTCAAAAAAAATAAATTTGGTCGTACTATAGATAAATATCATATATTTTTTTATTTTAATTATAATTTATTAATAGACAATTCATCAGAGAAGAAGAAAAGGGTTTTCTCATGATTACAACATTTTAAAATTAAAAAAAATAGTTTCAAGAAAAAATATACAACATACACAATTATAAAAAAAATTGATCAGAGTCAAGATTAAATCATTTTTTTTTACCCTTTTATTGGTTTTCCTAGTAGATTTTGAAGAAGAGATCTTCTGGTCCTGTTCTTCAGATGAGATTTGCAGGGTTGCATGTTCCTTCTCTGTTTCATGAAAATTTGATATCAGTGCATCACGATTCTTCATTTCAGCCATGATATCTGTTTGTGTAACTCCAGATCTGTAGCCTTTATGCTATTATGAACTGATTGTGTGAAAGAAAGAACAAACAAACTCTAAAATTTATAGAAGATATAAAAGAAAAAATTATTTGTAAAAAGCTACTTTAATATTTTCCAATGAAAAGTTATTTAAAAAATTAAGAAATCTCATTTTAAAATTTATAAAAAGGAATTAAAAAATTGACGTAGAGAGCATGGAAGACGAAGGATGGGAGATCAACATGACGGCGCCGCTTCCAATCGGTTTGCTTTCTTGTTTTTCCTTCATTGCTAGTTGTTTGATTCTCTCTCAAATATTAGCAATTTGCATTGAATTGGTCCACCGATTGCATCACTTTTTTAATTGAGATCCACCGATTGGCTTTGACAATTTAATTCAATTTGATTGTTCAAGTGTTTGGGGAGACTTGCGATTGAGAGAACTTGTTGATCGACGATAGGGTTCTGCTCAACTTTTGTTTCCTATTTTTTCCTGTTGCACATTGTTCTCTCACTCAGTCTTGTTACAATTCCATTGACCTGGTTCTTCCATTTGAGTTCGCGCAGCCGCGTTAGTGTCCTTCGGCATTACAAAGACTGAGACACGCAATACTCATTCCTAGAACCGGGTCTGGTGAAGCGTAGGCAAGCCCTTGATGGCATACACGTGTCCTTGGCCGTGTGTGTCTGACACCGTATCTACAACAATTGCGCAAGAACAGACACCACCACCAAAATCATTTGCAACAACATTGGCAGGACAAAATTCGAATGATGATAGGCCGTCCCCAACGCCTTGCATCAAAGGTGATGCATCGAGTATCCGAATTGGCCAAGATGAATACCATCGGGGTGTGGAGGAGTGTAAGAATGCGTTGCGGGCGAGATTGACATTGAACAAAGGGGACAAACCGTATTCTGCACGCGACTTGAGTTCCAAATTAGGAAAGATTTGGAAAACAAAGGCTATATGGAAAATGGTACCACTCGGTAGAGGTTACTATGACTTCCATTTTGATTTCGATGATGATTTACGCAAAATATGGGCAGCAGGCACCATCAATCTTAAGTCGGGTTTGTTACGACTGTCTTAGTGGACCAAGGACTTCAACTATCACTATCAGAAGCAGACACATGTATCAATATGGATTCGCTTGGTTGAGCTACCACAAGAGTATTGGCGAGAGAGAACTTTGAAGGAAATCACGAGTGCGGTTGGCACTCCTATTGACCTTGATAGCCCCACACGTAACCGTGCCTTTGGTCACTATGCCCGCATTTTAGTGGACATTGATATATCTAAAAGGGCATATGACGAAATTCTTGTCGAGCGGGATGGTTTTGCTTTCAAAGTGGAAGTTCAATATGAGAGGAGACCTCTATTTTGCCATCATTGCTATTCTATTGGACACAATGTCACCACTTGTAGGTGGCTGCACCCGCAAGCAGCAAAGGAAAAGAATGATCGTGGGAAACAACCTATTGTGGCCGAAGTTGCTCCCCTCCCTAAAAAATCAGGACAACATGGTGATATGGGGGCTTCAACTTCGGCGAGTGGAGCTACTTGGACATGGGTCCCGACTCCTATTACCTCCATAGTTACTACTACCCAGAGGGTCAGGACTCCTTGTCATTCAAAAACACAGGCTACTATTCCTGTTGTTTCTTCTGCAACGGCTGCTACTAGTCAAATTGTGCTGGTTTCTATTATTACATCAACATTGGCTACTTCTCAGACAGACGTGTCCATGTCGTCTTTGTCGTCAAACTCTTTCAGCTTCCCATTACACAATGTGTTTGACATAATTTCTCATGAGGAGCTGCCACGTGTTACGCCAGTGTTAGAGGTTGTTTTCCCTGTTGTGCACGATGACGTGCATTCTGAGAGAGCATAGCGGTTGCATCAGACATCGCGGAAAGATTTGGAGAACCCCACGGTGGACGATGTTACTGTTACACTTTCTGATGATGTGGAACACAATCATTCGATCCCGCGGGAGCTGGTGGAGAGTCCCAAGGGTTCCCATGAGCGTGTATCACATTCACCCCCTGTTAAGCATGTTGAGGTGCATGAGGCGTCTGTAGAATCGGCTCAGGTTCAGATGGATCTGGTTGTTGAGCATGTTGACGTGCATTCTGGTTCACGCAGTTCTTTGGTTTTACTTGTGGTTATTGAGCAGCCCCTTATTGAACATGTTAGCATGCCCACGACAATTCAAGAGGAGCAAGTGGTTGCCAGTTTACAACAACAAGAAGTTCATCCCAGCAAAAATATTCAGCACGGTTTAGACTTGTGGGAAAGAGTTTGTGAATATGACAAAAGATCAACTGATGAAGATTTCACGCCGGTCCTAACTAGGAAGCAGAATTTATATCTGTCTCATAATCCTCTGCTTAATTTTATTGCGGAACCGATGATCACGATTCGGTTTACATCTCTTCTAGAGGATTTAAGGTTGATTTCTGTAGGAATAATTGTGGCTTGCCTAACTACAGATTTCCATAATCTGTTTTTTGGTTGTTTTTTATTTCTGTTTTTTTTTCCTTTCTGCTTTCTTTTGAGGGTTTAGGCCTAGCCCCCCTCCTTTGTAATTATTTTTTCCCCTTTTTTTAATAAAATTACTAGAGTTTGGCGGCATAGGATGGAGACTTCTTGGGATGCCAACCTAATTGGGATGTCGATGTTACCTCTTAATGTCTGTCCTCTCTCCCTGCTTATCAAAAAAAAAAAAAATTTATAAAAAGTTTATTGGTCAATGTTATTTTTGGTGAATAGTGTATTTGTCAAAGTTTTCGTCCACTATTAAAATATGGTTTAATTTCTATACCATATACACCGCAAGAAAAAATATTTACTACTATATATTGATCGAGTATTTTAGAAATTTTTCTATCATTTTTAGAAAATATTTACTACTAAGATGTATATTTTTTTATTATGTTATAAATAAATAAAATATGAAAAAAATACTAACAATTAAATAGAATAAATTTCCTCATAAAACATTAAACAAAATAAAATATTTACACACATTAAATATTTTTTTACTAATCCTTTTTTTGGGGTCAATTATCCCAGTGACTAAAATTCACTTTTTAAAGTGAATAAGTGAGGTGTCTGAGATTCGAACCCCGACTGGTGCATATAACAATGCATTATCCCTGGTAACTGAGTCATGCTCGCCCGAACTTTTACTAATCTTTTATTATTTCAATTTTTTTTAGTAATCTTTATATTAGCTGACATATTATTTATAGTCTCTTCGTAACAACAATATTATAATAATAATTAAATGATAATATATTCAAAATTCATAAATGGATATTTATTCTAAAATTTTTTACGAAATTTCCAAACACATATTCCCTCCATTCATTTTTACTTATCACTTTTATTGAAAATTGTTCCTATTGCTTTTGTAATTTTAAATGTTTAATGCAAAGTTAATTATTATTTTTTTCAATAATATTGTTAAATTTTTATTTATGATAAACCAATAGGTGAAATGAGATAATTAACTGCTAAGGATATTATAGAAAGAAAAAGAAAAATCCATCAAAAGTAACTAAATTAATTTGTTTTCATGGTATGTATAAATAACCAGAAAGAAACAACTAGAAGTGAATGTATGTATGAATTTAAATATATTATAAGATTTGAACATATCAATTGAAAAATATATAATTTAATATGATCAAATAATGCATTAATTTTTGGGTTAAATGTATTAAATAAATAAATTACTTTTATTTAGTATTTACTATGTCATTTTTTACACATCAAATACTTTTTAGAGATATTTTAATTAATTAAGTGACTCATGATAGAAAATTACATAAGATTTTTTATTTATCATCATTTAGAGTCGATTTAGAGTAGAAGTAGTTAGTTTAAGTGCATTTTAGTGGAGAATTCTGAAGCAAGTCATGAAAGATAAGAACAAGAAAAGATACTTAAAGCCATGAAAATGGAGCATAAAGTGAAGCATGACCAACCTCTATTGGAACAAAATGAGTTTAACAATGCCTCTTAAGTTTTGATAATAACAAGGTATTAAAAGTTTAATTGGATATGGTAATATTTGTTCAAGTGTGCAGGACCATAAACTATAATTTATATGTCTTAAAGTAAACCATTGGTTCTTGAAGAACAAATTAGAGCAAAGGAATTTTCAAGGGAAGCTTAATTGCAAGTCAGAATCTGAAGAAGTCAGAGTCTGAAGACTATCCAGATGCTGACTGTTGTTAGCCTGCAATTTCGACAGGCTCATTTAATGCGGTCAACATTGATTGACTTTTATCTTTGCAGAAATCGAAGTCTTTCTCTTCAAACTGAGGATTTTGACGAGATGTGGACTTAGCGTGAAGGGCCCAATAGCCCTATAGTTCGACAAAATGCGAGTCAAGAATGCAAGATCATCGAAGCCAAGAAATTACTGTTGAGGCGGAAGATTTTGAATTTCAAAGAGAAGCGGTTTCCTCAATGAAAACGTGGGAGACAAGCAGTTGTCCAAATGAAAGAAGTGCTGGTCGTGGAGTTAGACTTTTTTCAGTTATTTTGCTATGTATAAATAGTAGTTTTCCATGGTGGATTCTAGGGTGAGGGCTCTATTATGTCCTTCACCGATGTAGCACTAAATTTCACCATTAGATTAAAAAAGCCTACGTGATCTAATTATTTATCACCCACCGGATCCAAATTATTTCTCCCTCCACTAGTGATCGATTAAGTCCCTCACTGGTGTACCACTTTATTCCACCGTCACATTAAATATGTCTATAGGATTTCATTACTTATTACCACACTGGATTTTTTCTCCCTGTTCTCTTTTCTCTGTGTGCACGTTCCCGCTTCATCCCGTGATCAAAACCTAAATCATTAACAACTCAAACAAAAAAATTAACAAACCCAAAACCGCACAATCCTTCACTTCACAATAAATTTTTAACCCATGCTTTGATTCAATTTTGTGTAGGTTTGATACTGAAGTTTCTTAAGCCTACGTTTTTTGCAATTTTGAGGGGTAAAGATACCATTATTTATCATAGTTATAGCCCATTTAAGTACTTATTTTGTTTACAATTTAAATACTACATAATATCTTCACGTGATTCATTTTCCATTTCTCTCTTGCCATCGATTCTATTTACAAGGTTTTTCAATGGTGAAATTTATTGAGAGCTTTTGTGTTATTGATATCCTTTTTAGACTTACGACTGTAAATTCGTCCTACAACTCTGGGAGCAATAATGGATGACATTGACAAGCTTTGAAAACATGTAAAACAAGGGTGTAAACCGATTATTTGAAGAGTAATTGTGTGCAAGCATTCATAAACATAACAGCGAGAAGAAAAAAAGGTGCATGCGATGGAGACTAAGAGCGAGATCAACTAGTGGAGGGATAAATAATTTGGATCCAGTGTGGTGATAAATAATTAGATCACGTATGTAACACCCTAATCCCAACAAGTATTTTATTTTAATAATATTTCAACAGACAAGGGTGTCACACATTCTCATCATTCAAAAATCACTTCAAATTAATTTAAAAAAATCGCAGAGGAAAATAAGTCCAAACATCGTCAAATTGTCTTAATAAAATGAAATGAGTTCAAATAATGAATTCCAAAACAAAGTATAGTAAGAACTAGAGATTTGAAAATAAATCCCAATCCCTAGTGCTACAGAATCAGAGCTTGACCCAAAATAAAATAAAAGACTCCAAACAGCGAAAGAAAATGACGAGAAGGCTCCTTGTCGTCCTCCAAGACACACAGCTAATAAGTTTCTTGATCCTACTCATCTGTACCAAGTGAGGGTACAATCTAAGTAGAATGTGAGAATATATCCAACACAAGAGATGCATAAGCACATGTATAGATTCAGATAAAAGAACACATCAATTGCATTTAGGCATGTATACATCACATAATGACATGTAAGCATTAACAACATTTAAGAATATTGAATATACATTTAGCAAAATACAGATCATTCACATATATATCCATATAGAAGCACATCATTGAAAAAGAAACCTTTAAATAATTACACATCTTTAAATAACACGTCTTTTAATCACACATCTTCAAATAGACTTGCAAATATGTATGCAATGTCCCTAACTCGATTCTATATGCATGCCGGTACCGGTTTCTAATCAACATTTGTATGTCAGAGTTGTGTTAATGAACATACATACAACATTCGTCATTCAGCATGGTACTAAAGATGATATGATGCATGAAGGAAGACTCTCTAAATACCACATATTAGCACATCATCAATAACTCACAAATACAACAAAATTCATCTACCAGACTCATCATTTACGTCGTCATTAATCAACATTATACAACATCATCATTTCTTCATTAATCAACATCATATCGTCACATCATTATATAATCACTTCATTATAGAACACATCTTCATTTAATAACATCATTATAAAATCATCTTCAATTATCACATCAATTTTACACTCATTACATAATTCAAAAATTACACTCAATCAAATAATTAATCAATTACACTTCGTTAAATAACACATCAATTATACATCGTTAAATAAAACACACAAAAGAACACTTCTAGATAATTGATATCAGAATCTGCACAACACACCACATTTATTAATATTATAGTATTAAAGTAACAACAACTTTGACTATTTTTTTAATAAAATAAAACGTATATACTCTAAAGCTTTTACTCATGAGATCAAATAAACCATAAAGACTCATTGTTTATTTTTTTTTCTTAATTAAGCTTGTAAAATCTATGGACTTGTTCTACACATTTCATATAAATATATTTTACAAGAACCATATAAGCAATGACACTACTTATATTAGTATAAGCATTTAACACGGGCACCATCGTACATAAATAAAATAAACAAGGACACTACTTATAAGTATGTAAAAGCATATAGTATAGGGACCTTGTAAATAGGCTATACCGGGAACAAGTATAAATAGAATACATTTAAGGGCAGTACTTAATAAAGTTGTATTTGATACCTTGAGAAAATTACTTTGGTTATCGTCAACTATTTCATCCCACCACTTTATAATTCCTCCTATAATCATCTTATACTACTTTAACTAATCCTTCAATTTAGACTCCTCATTCATGTAATCACACTATTTACTCCGTTAAGTGCTCCTCTCATTAACCTCAAGTAACTAGATATTTTCTTTCACCGTTATTACTATCTCTAACCTTATCGAATTACACTAAAGACATCATTGTTTTGCACCTTAAGAATCAATATGACCATCTATTACCAAAGCACAAAGTGACTAATTGAAATCATGATTCAGTTCATATTATATTGGACATGCATGCTTTATTTCCTTAAATTTTGATCGATTGCGGCTATTAATAACTACCTTGCTAGCTGTAGTACTACAAATTATAATTTATACCATATTTCAAATCAATATATGCAATTCACCCAATTTTCTACTTAGCTTGTAGTTACACATCTAGCTGTTATTATTGTTATCGTTAGAAGCACACATGACTAGCAATTTACATACTTCATAAAGAGAGGCAATTTTATCACTGATATAATAGCACAAAGATATTAAACAAACACTCAACCATTAATACTGATCATACATCTTATCTAGATAACCATGTAATGAATCCATCGCACATCGCAGGTATGTATATAAATATCAAAACTCTTCACATAATTATTAAAATAAGAAGTCGAAAATCCTTTTTAATCAAAATCCAATCAGAATACCATGTGATCGAAACACACAAAACATTTATGGATTCAACATGTAATCACCGCAACTCAGAAACAAAAATAAAAAAAATATAATTGCAGCAACAAATTAGAGCATGAATTTAAAAACAATGGAGAACAAAACCCTTCACTACCCATATGATGATACAACCCTTATGGTGAATAGAGACTCCTCCCTTACCTCTAGTTTTCCGAATTGATGAATTCTTATTGAATCACTCCCTAAACTCTTCTCTCTTTGCCTCCTTTGCCTTTCTCTTCTCAACCCTAGTTTCTTTTGCTTTGCTATCTTTTTCTCTGTTTTGTTATAACTCTAGTTCTCTAATGCTCTCCTCTATTTATAACTACCATTTTTGTTTGTTTCTCACTTAATCTTTATAATAGGCTTACTCTCTGCACACAATTAGATTGGTTAGTAGTTCTATTGTAACTATTCAACTCTACTATTTTCACCTCCTTCTATTTATTTAATTGAGACACTACATACTTACTTAAATCTCCATTTTACTAATACACCTTTATTATCTCCTATTTGCTAAAAATGTCATTTTCTCCTTAATTTCTCATAATCTCATATTTTTCCCCAACTAACTAAGCCATCTAGTTGCTCAATGTCCACAATCGAATTTTTTTTATTAAAAACACCCAACATACAGTTTCTCTAATGATACTAAATTTACTAATACTATATAAAAATACTACTAATAAATTAATATTATAAATCGGGGTGTTACAACGTAGGCTTGTTTAATCTGATGGTGAAATTTAGTGCTACACCCGTGAGTGACTTAATAGAGCTCTCATCCTAGAATCCACCTTATTTTTACTTTAAAGATAAATCATACAATTATGAATTTGTCACATTAGTGCATTCAAACTTAAAACTTGAAATTAAATTATTTTAAATATGTAGCATAAAACTATAATGTTATAGCAACGACAATAATTTGACATTCATAAGTATCGGATAATACCCCTAATAAAAAAATCGGATAATAAGACATAAATATCTCAATCAAAATACAATTAAAGTTCAACATAATAATTATTGTTTCAATACAAACAAAATTTGGAAGATCGAGAGTTGAATCAACCTTTATTTTAGTGATGAACCTACACCACAAACACCCATTTTAAAAATCATTATTGACGGTTATATATTACATAGACTATAGAAAAATTAGGAAAATAAAACTTATGCAATTAAAATTATACTTCAATGAGCTTAATATTTTAAATTTTTTTGAACAATGTAAACAACTAAATTAAATAACTTAAATCAAAAAGTTGGAAGAACAATTCAAATATTCTATAATATGGAGATATTTATCATATTTCTTTGAGAATTTCACCATCTTAAAAAGATGTCATTTTTAGATGTGAACAATCAATGTCAACAATCTTACTTTCATAACTAAAAATCATTTGGCTAGGAATATTTGTGAAGATTACTTGGTTGAGGAATATTTTCTAGAGAGATGAATGTTTTTGTCCTTCGTTATAATTTAGCATTTACGAGGACCTACACATGATATACCAAAATCTCGTTATATCATATCATACTTACTTTAAAAGCTTATTAGGTCAAGCAAATGCGAAACCCTAATAGCTTTTTCAGTTTCCCTCCCAAGCACTAAACCTAGGTCAAGCTTTTGGTACCACATTAAATGTTTTTCCCAAGCACTAAACCTAGGTGCATGCTGCAAGCTTTTGGTACCTCATTAAATGCTTTTTTCAAATTTTCAAATTTGAATTTCCCTCCTATATGCATATGTCATCACTAAAGTGATCTTTGTGTTGTCGACTACTTAACTTAATGATTCATTATTACTGCCCTTTGTTTTCCCATGCATACCTAAATAATGATCCCGACTCTCTATATATAGAGGACACACTCATGCAAGCTTGCCACCCTTCTTAAATCTTTTTGCTTTCAAATGACCAGTTCGGGATAAATGTAATCAATAGGCTTGGATTGGTTGTAGCACCCCGTTCATTCAATTCTCTAATGCGGTTTGAAATTGAGGAACATGCTGCCAGAGTTTGTTTACCAAAATGTGTCGATAACAACTGAGATCCTAAACTTTCGTTACAATGAGATGAACTTTCAGTTTAAGAATGAGAAAAAGCTTTCAAAGTATGATGTTATAACTGGTTTTTTTGTTTGTAAGAATGAGACTATTTAACTTATATGAAGTGGATAAGATATCCGTATTGTAACCATCTTGAATAAATTTATCAGTGATAGGCAATACACCAAAGATAATGCACATTAGTATCAATTGCATAAAGGTTTTTCTCTTTTGATGAATGTAATTAAATTTAGTGCTTTTGATTATGTTTTAGTTCTTTCTTTTGATAATATCTCATATGTCTAACTTTGATTTTAATTTCCCTCCTCATAGAAATAGTTGCAACTCATGATAATGATGAGTACAATACGGATGAAAAAAAATATAACTTCAAAAAATTATTAAAAATCTAATATATCAAATGTGAATATCAATAGCTGCCGTTATGTAGTTATTATAATATGATGATTCATTTATAAATCATGTGTACTTTGTACTACTTCCCTCAACTCTAGAGGCATTTGGTCTACAATGTAAATTAAGTTTATTCTTACTTTAATTTTGTGTGTGTTTAATTGTAAGGTTTCTAGCTAAAATTGATGTTTGGAGGTATTATTGATGGTGCATTATTGGTGAATAAGGCAAATCGGAATACTCTGGTATAGTTGAATGCATCAACTACTATTGATCTAGCCAATGATTTAATATTTGAAGATTAATTTGATTGTTGTTCCAATTTGATGAATGTTTTTGTCTTCTCATGTTTTTATAGAAAATTTCAACTGGCCTAGAAATCAAGCACAACGTTTTTGGGTTGGCTTAACTGGATGAATATGTGGATCGTTAATTCGTAAATGGAATCAAGATATATATGCTCCAAAAGAATGATTAATTATGATTGTTTTATACCTAATTATTTTTAATTTAAATAATGGAAGGACTTTAGGTCTCTAATGTTAGGATTTTAACCCAAAATTCCTTCAAAAGGACAATATATATGTGCGTATATAAATTGTTTCTATGTCTCAATATTTAAGTTATCGTTATGGCACGGACAAAACAAGAATTAATTTGTGGGTTCATGGATATGCTACAAGACAGAATCAAGATATGCCTATGAAACCTTCTAATGCAATTGAAGATAATTACAAACGGTCATAACAATATTTTTTATTGAAATAGGATGAATTATGTTTCTCTCTTTATTGAACTATAGTATTACTCTTCGATTTGTAGCTGGATTTTTTTTGGATAGGAATTTGTAGCTGGTTATATGGTATACGCAAGGTTCTCAAGATTATATTTATAGTATGTCTGAAACTTTGGAGTCAATATTTTACCTTTTTTTAGTATGATATTGTATCTCTAATAATTTTATCTGTGTTTATTGATAGACCCGTACATTACATGGGTCAAAAATTACCTATTGTCTTTATTATAATCGATAAGACCCGTGCGACACATTTAATAAGTTGTTCATTCAGATATTTTCTTTCTAAAAAAAGAAGTCCTTCATTCTACTATTAATTCTTCATATCTTTGGGATTTTTTTTAGGATCTTACACTAACCAAAAACATGAGACTTCTAAATGGTGCATCAGATTCAGATATTTTAGAAAGAAAATTGTTTTTTGATTGGGTCTTGGGTATTGGTGATGGGAAAATTGGCGAAAGCAATGGCGTTGATATACAACTTGATATTCCATCTAATTTACTTATATCAAGCATTGACTTATATCAAATAAACAATTATATGTTGGATTTGATTCTAGGTGAAGCAAAAATTTATTTGAGTCGTGATTCGCCGCATTCACAAAACATGGATGGTGATGTGATTGATAATGTCCACACCCTTGAATTTCTCAACACAATTGATACTTCTGGTCTTGCAGGTTGGAGTCCCAGCGATGTTGTAAAGGAATATAGATCAAAGATTAGGATTATGCAATGACACAAGACTAAGAATAACCAAAATCAGTAAATTTATGCTTTAAGGGAATGCCATATCTGGAAGTAATATAGGCGTGAAAGTTTTTATATCAAGATTATTTATTAAACCTTATGACATCAGAATTCCTTTCAAGTTTCAACGGACAGTCTTTAAAGAATGTTGGGATATATTTTCCAAGTGTTGTGTTTTCACATGGTCAATTATATGTTGCTTTCAAGAGTTACGTCTAAAGATGAATTGAAGATGTTTATAACAAATGAAGATGGTCAAGATACCAATGTGACTTCAAATGTCGTATATAGAGAAGTATTTTGAAACGTAGGATAGTTTGTGTTAGATATATGCTTTGTAGGATAATTTTAATGTATGTGTTTTAATGATGGCAACAAACTACATTCCTAATGTCACCATGTTGCTACTAATTTATCATATTTTTCATCATATGAACTATGACCTACATTGATTCAATACTTATTCATATAAAACAATGTAGATACCGCGTAACTCATTCACTTATGTGCATGGGTCGGTGATATGGATTGAATCCTCAGAGGAGTTTGGCCAGATGGGCTATCTCTCCTTTTAATCTGCCAAGTGTTGTATTTTCACATGGTCGGATTTATGTTGAAATTTTAGAGTTACTTTTAGAAATGGTTTGAAGATACTTATTATTGATGAAAACTTTCAAGATATCTACGTGACTACTAATGCCATATATAGAGAAGTATTTCGTAATGTCGTATAGTTTGTGTTAAATATATGCTCAACACTTTTATATTGATATATTGTAACTAATAGCAACTAACGATGCACTTAATGTAACCATGATGCGACTAATATAAAGTATTTCACATCATATGAACTATCAAGTACATTGTTAAAGCGTAATAAATTGACTTATTCATATTAACATAGTATACAATGTGTAACTTATTTGCGTATGATTTAGCTGGTAGGATCCGTGCGGAGCACGGGTCGATGGTCTAGTAGATTCTTATGTTTATTTATCTTTCGGTATGTATCCATCTTTGATGTAACTAGGTAGAGGGAAAGCAAACACCCTCACTTTGAACCTTAAATTTTTTCTAACTTCATTACTTACTCATTTTGGTCGCAGCCCTTCCATTATTACCTTAACACCTAGTCTATAAAAAAGTGTTGATTTAGAGGTCATGGAAAATGAGGAAATCAACTATTACATATGGAACCACTTTCCTTTCACTAGAAGAATATGATGATGATGTGCTGCTGCTGCTGCTGATGATCTATAAATTGTTTATCTGAATCTTAGAAAGTAAAAAATGAATAAAAATACGAAAAAATGTTTATTCATTTGTTTTAAGTGTGTTGGAAATGTTGGTGAATGTAGTGAAAGCAAAGAGAAAGGGAAGTAAGGAAGAAAAACTAAAATAAGGGAAAGTTAAATGCTGGGTTAGTTTCCTTATACATAGATTCAATTTATTCATAAAATCATTCCTCGAACAAATCATAGGGAAGGTTGCAAATATTGATTTTTTTTCATTAATGACATCATTTAAGTAAAAAGAGAAAAGGAGTACAAAAGAATCGCCCTATCTAGCGTTCCATAATGAGAAGATTGTGCAAGTAACTTTAAGATACATTCTATAACTTGCATAAAATTTTACTATAAGGTAATATTCTATTGATATTGTTGTTAAGATGTCATCTAGAGCTTCTTTAAATTCTCCTTGAACAACTTTGCCACTATTCTGCTTTTCATTTCTCAAAAGTTTAGGAATGTATTTGCTTTTGGTATTTAATGATTAGTTCTTTTGATGGTGATTTGGTTATCATCATGATTTGATCTTTTGTTGGTTATTTGGTATTATGACTATCTCCATGGGTATATGTGGATCCTAACAATTTTTTTTTTCTTCCAGAAAGTAAAACATCTAAGAAAGGGAAAGAAAACTCAATACACTTTCAAGGAAATCAGCATTAACTCTGATCCAAGAAGATGATGCAATCGATGAAGATGACAAATCTATAGAGATGCATATTCTGTCTAAAACAATGAAGGAATTAAAGTCTGATGAGATCACTTGCCATCCCAATGAAGTGGTAGTTAAAAAATGCATGACCTCAAAAAAATCAAGGAGAAAAAGTAGAAAAACACAAGTGCCATGGGACAAAAGGTGCAAAAATGCTGAAAATCTAGTCCTAAAAACAAAAGAAGAACCAAAAGTTAGTGATATTGAATCTAATTTAGTTGGAGACATTGTTATTTCCGAACCAAGGAAAATTAAAATAGAGGGTATGTGGAATGTTTCGAATAACAATGATGATGTTGAATCTATTGCTCTTCATAAAGGAAAAGAGAAGATGATTCAAACTAATGTAGAGTCAGATTCTTCATCCTTTTCTGAAGATGAGGAGTTAAGATTAGCATTACAAAATTCGTTGATCTTTCAATATCCAGTACAATTTGGGGAAGGCACCTCAAAGTCTTTTCTAGAAGGAACTAATTCAAGGAACCGGCTCAATATTGGAGAAGGAATTAATGAAAATTCATTGGAATATTTTCACATTCCAAACAATATCCGGGTAAATACTCTTAACTTATAATACTCAATTTCTAAAATTATCTTTCTTAATGCATGTTTGAATTGATGATATAATTGACATAATTATGGTGATTTTACCAAACTCGCTCCCTATTCATTCCAACATACACTTAGTAAGAAGATTAAGGTGTTGAAATTTTAAATATGCAATTTACATGAATAACTAAGGATTGATTTGCATTGGTCGTTGTAAGGATAATTTCACCAAAATGATGTCCAATTTTTTATATTCAAATATCAATAACTTTTCTATCAAATATATTTTACTAAATTTTGACTATCTATAATTTTATTATGTGAGTTTTTTCCCAACTTAAAATTTATAGGCCTGACATTGTTCATAACCATTAAATAGTTTTATTTCTCTATATTTAGTTATGTCGACGTGATTCTAGCTAATAAGCATGCCAATAGTCCTCATTTTACAAATACGTTATTAATCAACTGCATGCATTTTTTAAAGCAAAAAAAATAAAAAAGATTTTTAAAGCAAAAAAATGCACACAGTTGATTAATAAGGTATTAGTAAAATGAGGACTATTGGCATGATTACTAGCTAAAATCACGTTGAAAAAACTAAATATAGAGAAATAAAGCTATTTAATGGTTACGAACAATGCCAGGCCTATAAATTTTAAGTTGGGCTACAACTCACATAATCAAATTATAGATAGTCAAAATTTAGTAAAATATACTAGATAAAAAAGTACTGACATGTTGAATATAAAAAATTGGACATCATTTTGGTGAAATTATCACTACAACGACCAATGCAAGTCCATCCTTAGTTATTCATGTAAATTGCATATTTAAAATTTCAACAATTTAATCTTTTTACTAAGTGTATGTTGGAATGAATAGGGAGCGAGTTTGGTAAAATCACCATAATTATGTCAATTCTATCATCAATTCAAGCATGCATTAAGAAGAATAATTTTTGAAAGTGAGTATTTAAGAGTATTTACCCGGATATTGTTTGGAATGTGAAAATATTCCAATGAATTTTCATTGATTCCTTCTTCAATATTGAGCTGGCGCCTTAAATTAGTTCCTTCTAGAAAAGACTTTGAGGTTCCTTCCCCAAATTGTAGTGGATATTGAAAGATCAACGAATTTTGTAATGCTAATTTTAACTCCTCATCTTCAGAAAAGGATGAAGAATCTGACTTTACATTAGTTTGAAACATCTTCTCTTTTCCTTTATGAAGAGCATTAGATTCAACATTATCATTGTTATTTGAAACATTCCATATACCCTCTATTTTAATTTTCCTTAGTTCAGAAATAACAATGCCTCCAAGTAAATTAGATTCAATATCACTAATTTTTGGTTCTTCTTTTGTTTTTAGAACTAGATTGTCAGCATTTTTGCACCTTTCGTCCCATGGCACTTGTGTTTTTCTACCTTTTCTCCTTGATTTTTTTAAGGTCGTGCATTTTTGAACTACCACTTCATTGGGATGGCAAGTGGTCTCATCAGGTTCTAATTCCTTCATTGTTTTAGACAGAATTTGTATCTGTATAGATTTGTCATGAAAAAAAAATTGTACGATCCATATATACCCATGGATATAGTAACAATACCAAATAACCAACAAAAGATCAAATCATGATGATAACCAAATCACCATCAAAAGAACTAATCATTAAATACCAAAAGCAATTACATTCCTAAACTTTTTAGAAGTGAAAAGCAAAATAGTGGAAAAGTTGTTCAAGGAGAATTTAAAGAAGCTCTAGATGACATCTTAACAACAATATCAATAGCATATTAACTTACAGTAAAATTTTATGCAACTTATAGAATGTATCTTAAAGTTACTTGCACAATCTTCTCATTATGAAACGCTAGATAGGGCGATTCCAATTATTTTCTAAGAAGAAGAAGGACAAAAGTAGAAGGACAAAATAAAACAAAGGAGGATCAATCCGCTAAGAAAACCTATAAAAAGAAAAACCTATAAAGTCCCTAAAGTAGAAGGAGAAAATAAAACAAGGAGGACCAATCCACTAAAAATCATCTACTATGTTGTGTCCATACATTACTAAGGTGTCAACAATGTTACTCCTGTCTATGTGTATCCGAGTTATGATATAATACATGCTTCTTCTGATTTCTTTGCAATTGAGCCATATGTTCCTATATTGCCAAGGAACAAAGCTATGAGTCTATTACATTATAGTTAATAAACTATAGTTAGTTGATAAGTTAACTAGACTTAGTAGCTTGGTTAAAGTAAATTATAGTTGGTTACTCAAACTAATTTCTCTCTATATATAAGAACACTCATTGTACCATTTCCATTATCTTTTATAAATCTATATTCATTGTATACGAATCTTTGTGAGTATCTCCATCATAAATGGTTCTATACTTGCTTTCTTGCTGATCATTATGATCTTTTTCCCTACAATTCCACGATTCATAACACATTCTTAAAAGGTAACACCAATGTAGATAACTCAATAGCAGAGATGGCAACAACAAATACTTCCATAATAGCACTATTGTAAGTTTGTAACCAATGTTTATGGTATTTCCACCAATGAAGCAAGATTTAGAACCTCTAAATAAAACTCATATGGAAGCTGCAATGGGATCACCAAGAGCAGACCCATCTATATTTGCTTTCACTCAACCAACAGTTGGTTGGTGGCTTCTAATTGATTTCTAAAATGTTATCGGTTTTTCTAGGGTTTACCAGGGACCTTGAAAAATTGCAATGCTTTAAAGTTATCTCCATACCATAAGACATGAACCCTTTGTAAAGACTAGTACTTAGCCTCACCTATACCAAAATGTCATCTAGAATTCTAGCCATGCTATAGTGATGGTTTGGAAACGTCTATTATTTCTTTCTAACCATAAGAGCCATATGTAACTATTGAAAGGATCAACTCTTGGACTTGAGTACACTACCTATTTTTGAAATAACTAAGTAGGCTATTGCAACTGGACCTGTCATTGTAGTAGTTCTACCATTTCTACAAGTCGTCTGGAAATGGGCAATGACCACTACTAGAAAAAGCAAAATTAGAGAGGGATTTCACGTTTTCCCTCACTAAATATCTCTCACTAATTTTTGTTTTTTTAGTAGTGGAAGAAGCAAATGCATCGAGGTTTATTCACCATGCATACAAAGATGGAATATACAACCTCTTTTTCTTAAGCTTTTAACTATGGGAAGTTTTTTGTGGAAGAACCTCCACATCACATAAGTTATAGTTTAGGGAATGAAAGGTGACCAAAGCATTTTACACCAACTTAAGGGAATAATCCATGAATACTTGATAGTACAATTAGCTTATTTTACAAAACCCAACTACTCAATACCTCTACTAAGGGCTTCTTCACCAATACAGAAGAATAAAAGTTATAAGGGGTCTCCCTGTCTCAACCCTCTTACATAATCAAAGAAACCTATAGTTTTACCATTGACGAGATGGAAAGTTTGGGAGATTTTAGAATGTTAAGAATCCGGTCATCACAAAAAGTGGTATTAAAGCCAAAGCAAGGCAAGACTTCGATAAGAAAGCACCATTAAAGGATATTGTTTCTTCTAGGGTACCCACGAAGCCTAAGAAGTTAAAAAATGGAGTGAATACCATAGTAAGTGTCACAAAAATTCTACCACACTCGAGATAAATTTCAATTTTTTAGTGATATTTTAAAATAATCATTATTACTTGAGTTTATAAATGATTTTTCTCAATAACATATCATTTGAAAAACCCTATAATACAACACAAAACAACATGTTGAAGGATATACTAACCTTTGTCTTTTTTTAGTTACTCTCTTGGCTACATCTTTTCATTTATAATTGAAATTCCTTCCAGGACGAATTCCATATTTCTCATAATTCTCCACCTCTCTCTTAGTTCGACATCTAAGTCTCGGTACATGGATATGAATATAGTACTGCAAAACATCAATTTCGTAGACATTGTTGTAACATTCATCGTATTATTTCAAATGGAAAATATCAACATAATTGAATAGGAAACAAAATATCAAAATTCTAAATGAATGAATAAGATGCATTAGATCAATATGAGGAAAAAGTTCACCTAGTTTGCAATTATAAAATATGAAATTATTCACCATATGACATTTAGTTATAATTGAACAAAGTGTACCAACAATAGAAACTAGAAAGTAGAATAAATAATAGAAATAATAAGCGATCTTACAACATCTTCTGCTCCATTTTCCCTTGTTCCAATTCTCTTAACCCATGATCTTCCAAGCCATGGAGGATTGGAAACTTTTGATAGTCTTCCCCTCTTTCTTCGCTACAACATAAAAATATATCAACTATGTATTATAGATTGGAATATATAATTCTGTTGATACATTTATTGACGAGATAGAAGATTTTATATTGGGAAATGATAAATACAGTGACAAAATGTATCAAGAAAATTTCCAAACAATGTATTTGCTAACACCTTTCCTTAATAACACACCATTACCTTCCTTGATTTCCGGCAAATAACAAATTTAATTGTCATAGACCTTTTCTTGATCAATTCTTGATAAAAACTTTCTAGATAAATAGCAATTGTCTTTTATAATAATTTTTTTGTTAATTTAATATAACTTACCTTATCTTATAGACACTGTTTATAGGCCAGATATTTTCCTAGATGTGATTTTTTAAGCGCAAAATTGGGACATAAACCTAGTTATGTGTGACATAGTCTGTGTAACTCAAAATTCATTCTGAAGGCAGGGAGTAGATGGAAAATAGGCGATGGTGATAATATTTCGATTTGGAACAACAACTGGATTGCAGGTAATATCACTCTAAACCCTCCCTCTGAAGGTGGTGTCCACATGTCCCACTTGAGAGTGTCTCACTGTATGTTGCAAAATCAAAAACAATGGGATGTTCCTTTTCTTGAAGCCATTTTTGACCAGCAGACAGTCACAAATATTATAAATACTCGTTGTACCCGTCTGTTAGAGAAGATAAGCTGATTCGGAGCAAAGAGAACAATGGAGACTATTCTGTTCGGAGTGCCTATCGTTACTGTATGTAGGAACTACTTGATACTTCTGTTTTTAAAATTCCAGGTTACTGGGATATGATTTGGAAGTTATAAGTGCCTCCAAAAGTGAAGAATTTTATGTGGAGACTCACTAGGAATGTGTTACCAACTAGAATGTGACTTTGGGAAAAGAAAGTCAACTGTCCGGGAACCTGTGCACTTTGTAATTCTGCAGAAGAACACAATTTTCACCTATTTTTTGGTTGTCCGAGCAGCTGCAATATTTGGAATATGTATGTTTTATCCCAAACAGTGAGTGTTGTCACTAATTTAGAAGATAATTGCAGCAACTATATTTTCCAGATTCTGCACCGGTTGTCGAATGGAGATGCATCATTGTTTGCGTGTATTCTCTGGAGTATTTGGAAGAAACATAATAACAAGGTATGGAATGATGTTGTTGACGCGCAATGTTTTGTGATCGAAAGAGCAAAGTGTTTGTTAGCTGATTGGGAAGCAGTCAAGATGGCAAGTGCCGGGAAGAATTCTGCTCACAATTTTAATACGCAACAGCAGCAGCAGAACAAGGAATTTAAGTGGAAGAAACCGAGTCCAGGTAAAATGAAATTTAATATTGACGCTTCTTTTCCAAATCATGACAATAGAGTCAGTATTGGTATGTGTATAAGAGACGAGGAAGGTACTTTTGTCCTTGCTAAAACGGAATGGTTTGAACCTAAATGTGATGTGCACATCGGACAAGCGTTGGGTTTATTGTCGGCACTCCATTGGGGACATGAGCTTCACCTAGGACATGTGGATTTTGAACTTGATTCAAAGAAGGTGGTTGATAGCTTTAAGTCAAATAATTATGATCACACGGAATTTGGATCTATCTTGAAAGATTGTAAATCTCTAGTTAGTCGTTTTTATGAAAACTCTAGTGTTGAGTTTGTGTGGAGACAAGAAAATGAGGTTGCCCACCAATTAGCAAAGGCGGCCACATTGTCGACTAGTTTCCAGATATTGATTGAACCACCTTTTTGTATTGAACACATTTTAAGTAATGAAGTGCTATAAGTTTCCTTTGTTCAAAAAAAAAAAAAAATTAGTTGTTTGAGACCATGATTGCGTGCGGTCAAATTTTAAATCATTAACATAGTTAATACATTCATGATCTTTAAATTGAGATAAGACGATGCAGTTTTAAAATATAGCCTTTTAGAAAGAAAAAAAAATTCTACATTGGAATCAGAATGGTCTTGATTTGGATCTAACAACTAATTAGCTAGGCGAATCCGTCAAAATTTAGATAGGATAGATTTTTATTTAATAAGAATCTAGGTATATATAATATTAAAGGGAAAACATGATAGATTAGAATTCATTTTAGGCACGTGTGTGTTTGAGTGCGTTTTTTTTAAAATTCTTATGACCAAAACTACCGCTCAAGCAAACAATGAAAAGATTTGAATAAGAATTTATTTTCAATCTATGAAATTGATTTGTTACCATTGTTATAAATTAAATTTATTAAATGATAAAAAATGTTGAAATGATAAAACAATATTACAAAGTTGACTAACAATTATTATAACCAATAACATACTAATTGATAAATATAAAAGAATAAAAATAGAATCAGAGTTTCCATAAAAATTAAATAACACTGATACAAAGATATAGAGAGAAGGCATATCAAATATCTAAGGGGATTTCAATGTTGATTTACATGACTTTGTTGTATGTGAATTTGTTTAGAAGATGTATTAATGTTCATATATTATAGGTCAATTTTGATGCTATGTCACTGGTAACCATATCATTGTTGATATGTATTATTAAGATATAGATCTAGGAATAGTTGAGATAGATTAACTTATACTATGTTGAATCTTCATTACCACATTTTGTAATTGTCTTAGAATATCCCTAGAATTTGAAAGTTAGTATGTCTTTCTTTGTTAAAAAATGTAAATGTGGTTTTAGTAAGATAGATATGTCTTGAAATTTAGCTATTTTGTTGGTCTTATAAAATGTAGGTTTATTCAAATATTTAGTCCCACGAGACTCGCAGAGAAAAACCTCGTTGAGACCATTTAAACTTTTGCATAAGGTAAAGGAAGACGAAGACAAGGGAACAATGTATATTCCTTTATGGTGGTTGATAAGCAAATATTTGAATCAGACAGTTGTTGCGATTACTATTCAAAATGAAAGAAAAGAGCTAACAATCTTGGGTGAAGGATTTTGGAAAGTGAAGATCTAAAAAAATTTAAGTTGTAGTCAAATTGTGCTTTATCTGTGAGAGAAGTGTTTTTTAGCTGTGAATTTTTTTGGGAGTTTTAGTGAAAGTGTGGAATTATTATTTATTTTTGCAAGAATGCCGATTTGTGTTAAGTCAGTGGCGGCGATGTTGGCGTTGTTTTCTAGGTCTCAGACCTAAGAAATCAAAACTTTGACAATTTGTTGAAGGTTGATATGGATCATGGTTCTTAATTTTGTAGAAGATTATTTGGGTTTTGGTTGAGAAGAGAAACATATGAAATTATGCTGGGAATGATAGTGGTGAAGAAAGGCATGGTAGAAAATAGGGTATTTTAGTCATTTCCATGAGGACTTATTTCATTAAGGACAAATATGTCCATTTATTTCATAAAATCTGAGTCAACATCCTCTTTTCCCAGTCAACACTCGCCGCGTCAACTAATCACGACCACATCAGCAAGATTATGGGCTCATGGACCAAAACTCAAGTGATTAATATTTGCAGGGCAAGTTTCAAAGGGTTGATAAACTCAGGAACCAAAATTCAAATGACTCCTATTTATAAGGACAAAATATATGAATAAGCCTTACATAACTTGAGGGTATCTATATATATAATTTTTTACAAAATAGTTATTATGGCATTGTATGATAGACCAAAAATTGTGGTGTCCACATCAAAATAATTTCAAAATAAAAAAAAATGTTCATTCATTATGATCCAAAACTAGTATTGGCCTCCCGATTGGTACTAAATATAACTCTCAAAGGATGGTGAAGATTAAGTTTCAATATATATGTATAATTGAAGATTCATTCAGAGTGTCGAATTTTAGATCCATTTTGAGTGTGAAATTCCTTGTGTAATCAATTTTTTCACATCATTAAAACATGTTTGAACTTAATTCAATCTTGGCATTTATAAGTTGGATTGAGTGTTGTCAAAAAATATAACATAAAAATATATAGCTTTATATCATCTTTCCTCTTGAGATCCTTAAAAAAATGGAAAAAGATAAAATAAAAAATGGACAAAAAATTGATATGCCTAACAAGAATCATGCTATTGTTGCTAAGGCAACAAAAAATCTAAAAAACAAATTAAGACTCACTGCTTTTCGAAATAATTCATTTTTTTCCTGGTTGTACTATATATCAATATTATATATTTTTTAAATTTTAAATATAATTTAGGCTTAAATGCACTTTTCACCCTCTATGTTTTAAAAAGTTGCGATTTTGGCCTCCTTTAAAAAAAATAGATATTTTGACCCCCTAACTTTTGGACCTCTTTTGATTAGCTGATTTTATGTCAATTTCTCAGTCTCTGATGGTGTAAACTGGCATGGGGATAGAAGGATGATAATAAGTGGAGTCCAAACTTGCATGATGTCCAAACTGACATGATAAGTGGAGTTCAAACTGATAAGTGAATCCTTCTTTAGGGGGCCAAAAGTTACACCATGCCAGTTTGAACTCCACTTATCAGCGTCCTTCTATCCCCATGTCAGTTTACACCATCAGAGACTGAGAAATTGTCATAATCTCCATCAAAATCAACTAATCAAATGAGGGCCAAAAGTTAGGGGGTCAAAATATCCATTTTTTAAAAAGGGGCCAAAATCACAACTTTTTGAAAAATAAATCAATATTTATATGACTAATTAGATATTGATCCAAACCTTTATCCATCTAAGATTTATAAAAAAAAAAAATTATATCGTTTTTCCTCTTTTGACATGCCTAATAAGAATCACGTCATTATTGCTAAAATTCAAATCAAGATCCACTAATTTTCGAAACAATTAGTATTTTTCTGGTCATGCATGCTATCTCGATCAATATTTTTTATTTTTTTTATTTTAAATATAATTTATTGCTAAACAATTGATTTGTGAGGAAGGAAAATCTTTCATAAAAACTGCAAAATTTATTAAAGAAAAGAGAATAATTTCAAGAAACAAATTCAACATACAAATTTATATGAAAAACTAATAAGATTTGAAATAAAATAATTAGACTTGGTTACCTCTTTTTTTATTTTCCCATGAGATTCTGAAGAAGGGATAGTTTGATCCTCTCCTTCAAGTGAGATTGAGAGGGTCGCATGTTCCTTCTCAACTTCTGGAACAATTGATAAGTGTGAATCTTCATTCTTCATTTCTGCGAGATTTGAGTGTGTGAATTCAAATCCATAGTCTTTGTAGTTATACTTATATCAACTGAGTGTGTAAAAAAATTAAAGTTAAGTTTTCAATTTTGTTCTTTGTTACTTTTAGATAAACATAGAGACGCTCCAATTGTGGTGAAATAAGAAGAAACAAACGATAAACTTTATTGAAGAAATTGAGGTCAAACATATTTATTTAAAAGTGTTATTGGTCAATGTTTAAAATATATTTATCATTTCCAATATTTGAAATATTTAAGAAGTGTATTGGTTAATGTACTAAAATATGTTTTAATTTTCATACTATATATATATAGGTTGAGTATTTTAAGAATTTTCTATAATTTTTTAGAAAATATTTAAGACCAAAATATTATTTTTTATGGCCATGATATAAATTATTAACAAAACCAAATATGGAAAAAAATATTTAACATTAAATACAATACAATCCCATAAAAATATTTAAAAAAATATTTACACACATTAAACGATTTTACAAAATTTATCAAAAAATAGCTAACATTTTAGCATAGTCTCTACCAAACAACATTATTATTAAAATCATTATAATAATTTAATGGTTAAATATACTTTTGGTCCTATAAGCATTCCTAATTTTTGTTTTATTCACCATAAAATTTGTTGGAACAAAATTTGTTTTGTATAATTCCTCTAGAGTTTTGATGATAACAAAGTATTGAAGAACAACTGGATATGTTAATATATGTTCAAGTGTGCAGGACCATATAATAAAATTTAACAAGATCTGAACATGTATAAGAGCATCAAAAGCTAAAAGACTATGGTAGAAGATCTGAAAAAAGGTCAATTTATCAATAGAACATGAATTTAACAAGAATCACACTAAACCAAATCACTACGCAATAGTTCATAAAAACCCCGAATGAGAATATAACTCCCCCCCTCACCTTTTATTCTTCAAAGATAGCCTCCCTTTAAGCTTGGGTCACCTTCTCTTCTTTGATTCTTTAAGTTCTCCTCTTCTTCCTCTAGATCTCTTCTCTCATTTCTCTATTTCTCGACTGTTTCTCCAAAATGTCACAATGAGTTCTAACCCTAATTCATAACACAATACAATCTATTTATATTCTTGAGCTTAGTTCTCACAACTCTTAATGGGCTCAGTCTCTATTCATTTCTTATAAAGAAAAACTACACAATTACTTCACTCAAACCTCTCATTTACTCATACACCCTTATTCTTAATTCCTCAAAAACTCTTATTTTCTAATAACTTCACAAAAGTACTCTTCTCTCCTAAATTGTCAAAAATACTTTTTATTCCTCAATCCTAATAAAATCAACTAACCCATCAAATTAACCCCCATCAAATAAACAATTAAATTATAAACAATTAAGGGTTAAAAGGCTTTTACCCCATCAAATAAACATGAAGATTCTTTGGTTCACACTTTCTAAGCCATCTGACTGGATTAATGAGCTGATATGGCATGATGACATGTTATTTATTTTAGTTTTTTTTTGTTTCCACCGGATGTATCTCATTTATTCCTATTAAATTTAAATAAAAATTCAATGAATAAATCTTCTTTCTCATTCCCTCTTCTCCATCTCCTTCCTTCCATCAATTTTTTTTCTTCCTTCTTCATCCTCTTCCCTCTGTTCCTTTCTTCGACTCATCTTCCCATCTCCTCTTAAAACGAACAAATTAGGGTTTGCAATGGATGTAAGCAAAACCACGTCAATTGGTAACTCAAGTGGAAACAGATCACCGATCTGTAGGTGTCAAAACGTTATGAAGATGTGGATTTCAAACACAACTGAAAATCTGAAGAGAAAGTTTTGGAGATGTTGATTTTATGGAGTGGTAAGTGAAATTGTTTGTTTCAAATATTCCTAACATTTGTTTTGTAACAGTTGAATTCATTAGCTGAAATTTATTGCAGGCTGAGCATGGTTGTGATATGTTCATTTGGGATGATGAACTTGATGAAATTAAAAAAAATCTGCAAAAAAGTATCATGCAGGTTGCTCATCTGCATTGAAGTATGATGTTGGTTGCAACAACTATGAAATGATAATGGAGTATTTGAGGGAATTTGGCAAAGACATTGGAAAGGAAGTTGGAAAAGAATTCGGGAAAGAGTTTGGAAAAGAGCATGGAAAAGAAATTAGCTCAAAGAAGCATGAGAAAGTCAAAAAGAAGCTTGAAGATAAGAAGAAGAAAAATTTTGAACTCATTGTTGCACTAATGGTGTCTTAGATTTTTTTTCTCAATTGTTTTCAAGTTATTGTAATTTTTTTCTAAGTCATTGTAATTTTTTGGTTCTTAAGTAAGACTTATGTTTTTTCCTAGTACAATAAATTGGAAAAGAATTATGTTTATGTCTAGTACCATAAGTTGAGAATTACGTTTGTGTCTATGGTGGACCAACATTATAGATAGTCCACCATAGACCTTATTAATTTATTTAATTTAAACCATTCGATTTATTTTTTAAATAGAGGACATTTGGATCATGAAGGTCCATTGTATGTTACAATATACAATCAACACTTTTTTTTCTTCTCATTCCTTCATCTTATTCATCATATATCAACAACAGCAACAACAACAACACATGACATCTAGATTCAACAACTCAAATTCAACTTTCAATCTTCACCTCTCCTTCTCCCAAAACCAATAAACCCCCAAATTAATTAATTTTAACTTACAACACATGACATTGGAAATTCATAAATTCAACAACTCAAAAACAACACATAATCTCACCATTCTCTCTCTCTCTCTCTCTCTCTCTCTCTCTCTCTCTCTCTCTCTCTCGTGTTAAAGGGAGGATGCAGAAAAAAGGTAGCATTGTTGTTGCAGAATATGAACTCAACGATTCAATCATCGTTACTTCACTACTTCACTGTTCTGGTTGATTGATTCTCAAATTGCATAAACACGTGGCATCCAGATTTCACAACAACAACTAGGTTGGGTATTTGTATTGGCTGCATTGTTGCTAAAACAAATATCCATGTTTGTGTTGTTGGAACCAATGTTCCAACATGACTCAGGCATGTCTGTAACATGTTGGATACAATGTTCCAACATCCTGGCACGGTTTAGTGTGCCATGTATCTTACCTGTTTGTACGCGCACCTTTATTATTTAAGGAAACAATATTTCCTTATCTTATTGACCAAGCAACGCGCATATCTTTACAGGATCAGTTGTGGAATATTCCTAAAGTTGTGTTTATATTTTAGGAAATATTTGAAGTTGTTTTGGATGCTCCTAAAGATGTTCCTAAATTTTAGGACTTTCCATATCTGTCTCTGATTCCTGTTTTGCAGATCAGCTGGACGATCTGTTTTGTTCTGAAGCCCAACAAGAGTATTTGACCGGAGCTGCTTCAGTATATAAGGGAGACTTCAAGACCTAATGAACTATTCAAGCCGTCATTCTAAAAAGTTTAGCTTTTAGGGTTTTGAGTCTACATGTGTTCTATTCTTGTATCATGTTGATGCAAGTTTAGTACCTTTTATTGTGAGCCTTTCTTGTATCATTTGTGATACATGTTTAGGACTGTGTGTTGAGTTGTAAACTCTTGTGTGCTACACCAAAGCTTGTAAGCAAGGTGTTAGTTGTTTGTTTGAAGGTAACTTCATCTTTGTGTTTTGTGTTTTAGTCTGATAGGTCACAGGGGCTGTGACTGACTATAGGATAGTGAGATGGGATCTCAGATCTAGGAGTTCCTAGGTTGAAATCAATACGGGTAGGTCCTAGGTCTTTAGTGTAAACGACGAGTTTGCTGAGAGCTATAGAATAAGGACTACATTAGTGGATTTCCTTCTTGGCTTGGTAGCCCCCAGAGTAGGTGTGTTTGTCACCGAACTAGGTCAACAAACTCACTATGTTCTTTACTTTCTTGTCATTTACTTTCTTGTTTTTATTTCTGTTTAATTCGTGATGTTGGAACATTGAACAGAACATTATAAACGTTGAAACATCTTACAAAACATTTTAAAACAAGTAAGCTAGAATTTCAAACTATATTTCCATCACTGTTCTTCTTCAACATCACCATGCGAATTTAAAATCAATGAACGCATGGCATCCAGATTTCACAACAACAACTACACTTCCATCACCATGAAAAAGCTATTCCTTCATCGATTTTCCTAGCCAGAAAAAATAATTCCACCATCAATTTTCCTGAAAAAGCTACCCAGATCTGAAAGAAGGTGGATTTGAATTCTGTTTATGTCGCAACAATCTTCAATTTCTCTCAATTATTGAGTTTTATGGATTCAAATTCGAATTATAGGTTTGTTACAAGTTATGGAATAAGTGATTATTTTGTGAATTTTATGCAACGAATAGAGAAAGAGAATTCTACAAGGGAAAAGAGAAAAGAATTTGGAAAACCAAGGTGAATGCTTTTGCTGAGTTATTGCAAAAGAGAAAAGGGAAAACGAAGGGTGAGTTTTAATATGGTGAACGCTTTTGCTGAGTTGATTCGTTGAGAGCGTAGAGAGATATATTCTCAAATGAATGGAAGAAAATGAAGGTTTGGAAAGCTTTTGAATGTTGATTATTTTTCTGGTTTTTTTGTGTGTAGATTTTTTTGAAGATTGATGATGAAGATGGTATGTTGATGAAGGAAGAGGATGAAGAAATGGGGAAAATATTAGCTACTGATTGTATGCTGTTATATACAAAGGACCTTCGTGATCCAATGATCCTCTTTTTTAAAAATAAATCGAATGATTTAAATTAAATAAATTAATAAGGCCTATGGTGGACTATCTATAATGTTGGTCCACCATGGTCATTTGGGGTTAAACTTAACAGTCAGAGATTTATATGACTAACGGAGACAAACTTGAGGGACCAAAACATGAGTTTTTATTAATTATGAGACTAAAATGAAAACTACAAATTAATTAGGGGACCAAATGACTTATTAAGCTTATTAATTTTAATTTTTGAATTACTTATATAACATTTCCATTTCAAGCTTAAATTCTTTTAGTCTCAAAAATTTGTTCCAGAACATTTATAGCAGAGGATTAACTTACCCCCGAAGCTTAAGAGCACGATAACTATTAGGGTCTGATGCGAAAGATACTTATCACAATCACCATTTCTTTTCTGTATAGCATAATCAGTGACAATTTGAGCCAAATGTTTAATCTACTTTTCTACTATAATTCTTTCTATATTGAGTGTTCCATATGAATGGTTTTTTTGCTTGAACTTTTGGTTGTTCTTTATGGACAATCGATCATGTTATTGAATTTTTGGGTACTTTGTGCCTTTCAAGTCACTCATATTATTATTATTATTATCATCTTTGTGAAACCACTTTGAGCCTTCATGCAATAATTTCATTTGTTGTTACTAAGTGACGAGTCATGTAACAAGTTTTGAGTTTTAATGTCATCTATTTGATTTCTCTTGGAGTTAGATAAAATATTTTTAACAACTTGGTATGATTTGAAACTAAGGTTGCTGTTGCTATTTGGAATTAGCAACATTTTAAGTTTGGGTGGGGTACTAGTAAAACTTATTTATCAAAAATGAAAAAAAAAGAGTAGAATAAACCATGCAAAAGTATGGGTCTACACAAACAAAAATAGAAAAAAGAAGGAAAAAAAATCAAGAGTCAAAACATCTAAATTTTGGTCTCTTCAATAAAATGTATCTATCTTGAAAGAAAACAAATAGAAAAAATTCACTTAGTACCTATCTTGTTTTGGTTTAAGAAATGAAGGTTGGCAATACTTCAATGTTTAGTAGAAATCTGTAGGCTGAAAATCTAACTCCAAGTTGTTTTACCAGCCTACTTTCCCAAATATATCCCACCTTAACATAAGCCATGTTATAACCCTAAAAGACCTCAAAGTGTGTAAGATCTTGAATATCTGTTTAAAATTATTTCAAATTTACAGCAAGATATGTTCATGTGATGACTGGAGTAGCCAAATGTCATGACCAGCTCGACTGGTTTTACGAGATACATGTGTATCCTGGAAAAGAGTGTGACTTAGTGTATGAACTATCTTCTATAAGCCTATCTCACTTGCATGGAAGTGGTAAGTTAGTCAAGTTTGTAAATGAGACGAGATGATGATCTGAGGAACCTCTTCGGAAAGGTATGTTTTTCCTGAAAAATATGCAAACCTTTTATTCTCTTTCGTTACTTGAGGACAAGCAACATTTTAGGTTTGGGGGTTGTGATAACAGATTATCTTACGTTATTCTAAGCATATTTTTCAGCCCTTTTTATTTAGTTTTGATCTAAGATTGAGGAGTTTTAGAACAATTGCCTATGGTTTTTGGGACATTTTGTAATGTTTTCATTTCGAGTAATGTTATTATAGTTTTCTCAAAACCTAACAATTTCAGGGTGTTTTTGATGCAATTCAAGGCAAAATCATGCAAATTGGCAAAGCAAAGACATCCAAGAAGATTTTAGAAGACCATGAATGAAGATTCAAGAGGCCTCTGAAGGCATTACAGCAAGGATAAATTTTATTCGAAGTCCTAAGACAAGTTATATGGAAGAAAACACTCAAAAGACGAAGAAATGAACAATTACGTGCGATAAAATTCACTGATGCGCCCCCTGGCTGTGAACCAGGTGCCCCTGACACGTAGAATAACACTCATGCGCCCATGGGAGTGTTTCATGCACCTAGAGTATTCAAAACAAAATACACCTAGGCGCCTCTAGAGTGTAACCTGCGCGCCCCGTGCATGTTGAATTCAGGAAATAACTGCTTTTTGCTACTTATGGGTGGAAAAAGCTCAGTTTTTAGGCTCAAACCCAAGTGAAAATCAAGCCTGTTAATACAACTCCTGGCACTCATAACAGAGTAGTTCAAGAGGAAGGCAAGCACTATGAGCTTCAATGGAGGAGTCTCTCTCCTCACTAAGTGTTTCTAGGGTATGTTTTATTTATTTCGTAATTTGTCTTTAGGTACCATGAGTAACTAAACCCTATTAGAGTAGGGTTCTAAGACGAATCTCTATTTTATTTGTTGGATTTATTTATTTTAAGTCTTTATTCAATTATTTTATGAATCCTATTTAATTTTATTATGCAAATTCTTAATTGCACCCGAAATGAATCAACCTTGAGATAACGATGATTAGGAAAGTGACATGCCTAATGTTCCGTGAAAACCTACCCGAATCAGGAAGTAACTAAGATAATGGTGTAACTAATTAACAACGGTAAACGAACCTAGGACTAAGTAACAACGGTAAACGAACCTAGGAACTAGCATAATAATTTTACTCTTCTTACATCCTTGGTAAGGTAGACAATATAGGGATGCCCGTTTGTAGAACTACCGAGAGGGGGAGTATGTTGATGAACTTCTAAGATTCATAGGCGATGGAACCTTTATGACCATTGAGAGTTTAGGAACTCTAATATTTAAGTGTATGCTTTAATTAACTCTGAGATAGTATGAGCCTCAGGTACATCTATGTGCAAATGAGCATCTCCATATAGGATTGACGACCCTAAGCATTGACTCGCATATAAACATTGGTGTAAGTTTGCAACTCGATAGTTGGAGAGAAACAACACCCCGCAAACTCATACTTAAATAGAAGACATTTAACCAATACCAGAATAATGCTCGACTATTATTTAATTCCAACAAATGTATATAGAAGATTCGAAAATTCCTAACTGCCGCTAACATTATGCAATAAAAAACAGGTTACTCCTAAACTCTAGCCCTGAGCAAACATATCAAATTGCACAAACACCCCCTTTTATCTTTGTTTATTTTCTGTTCTTGAATAAGTAACACCAATTACCTGGTTGAAACAACAACTCATATGGATACATACTTTACTTGCACTTTATTACTTGGTAAACGATTTTGTATACTTCCCTAAAGCTAATGGAAGGGGACTACTCTCTCTCTCTCTTTCCCTTCCTCCCTTTCCCTCCCCCCCCCCCCACCCCCCCCCCCCCCCCTCCCCCCCCCCCCCCTTCCT
>Ga0228711_1001653_pt1 | contig 33262 bp, 13 predicted proteins | sample MedpolnodulmetaG_2_FD_177996 | JGI IMG/M metagenome (GOLD analysis project Ga0228711, IMG submission 177996) | Root nodule microbial communities from Medicago polymorpha collected in Santa Monica, California, United States - brown nodules | ecosystem: Host-associated > Plants > Roots > Nodule... | reverse complement strand
CCAATTTTCAAAATAATAATAATTCTCACATTATTTTAATAAATATCATAATAAATCATATAATAAAATATAGCACACCAAAAATCAACACCAATCAACATAATTCATATTAAAATCATATAAAAGTCTCTAAAATAAATCAAAATAAATAATAACAACTAGGACGTTACACATAGGGGCGTGCTTCCGTGCGGCGCGGTGCACTCAAACTGGTGTGCTCCTTCAGACTGGAGCCTTAAGGCGGTGTAAGTTATGCCACATATTAACGTGCGATTAGTCTTTTGATTGGTCTAGAACGGTTGCCCCACATGACGTTAATGCCTTTATGGCACAATGGCCTTAGCCGTGAAAGGAGGCGTTCGGCAGGGGCGCCCGCGGTAGTTGACTCAGTGGTGCTCGATGCGTGCGTTTGAGATTGAGATAATTGATACAGGTAAAAAAAACAAAAGAATTGTGTGTTTGAAGACAATGTCATAAGGAATGAAGTGAGTTGCTGATAATTATATGGACGTGTTGAAAAAGTTGGAGATTTTTACGTAATTAGTTTACCAAAAAATCGTACTCAATTAAAAAACGTCACACCACTTAAATCTTTTTAATAAGCACAAATTATGTCAACTCAACAATCTACATGATCATTTTTCTCTAGTTAAATCCAACCAAAGATCAAAAGTGAATGAGCTTGAAATAATAGAGATTGATTAAAAAATAGTGCATAAAAGCAAACATCATCCAAAAACTTATATTTATATAAAAATGAAATAAATGATATCAAAAACTTACAAAATAGTTAATCATATTGTTCGGAGACTACAATGGGTTGGAACACTACATTAAGTTAAGATAGACTGTCTAAGTGAGGTTGACACCACGTCATCACCAAAACTTTAACACATTAGATATATTGTTCATCTCACGTATATGTTTCTTAACATCTACTCTTGCTTCTAATGTGCAACTTTATGTCGCAATTAACACATTAACATATCTTCATTAAGTGTGAGACTCTCTTCATTTAAGATTTGGTGACATAAAAAAAAGGTCAGACGAAGGCACAACATCTTAAAAAAATATGGGTTAATGGTGGTTTCAGGAGAAAGATGTATGTTTCGATATTTCATGAAAAGAGAGAAAGAAAATTTGAAAAAGATAGAATATGAAAAAGAAATTTGAACATAGAGAAATGATAAAGAATAAAAGTAGTGTGTTTTGTCGATGGAAGTATTGAGAATAAAGTGAGTTAGCGTTAATTTTATGGGTTAGTTGAAGGAGTTAGAGATTTATGAGTGTGATTATTTCACCAAAAAACAGACTCAAAAATAAATCCACATTATTTTAAAATATTTAATAAAATATTTGTATTTTTCTGATGTTTAATCCCATCAAAAACCAAAAATGAAAGTATTTAAAATATATAAGTTGGATAAAAAAGTTGAATGAAAACGAACGACATCCAAAAACTTATCTTTTAATATAAAAAAATTAAGAAAATGACTTTAAAAAAAAAAAAAAAAAAAAAAAATCATCATAATGTTCGTAGTTATAAGTGAGCCTACAATCTTGGGTCACTCAGTTGTTGGGGAGTGTGGTTGTCAGCTTTAACGTCAGAGTTTCAGCTGAATTTTTTTGCGGACCGGTGTGGTTTACCTCGGTTTAGATATCCGTAGGTGGTTGTTCTATTGTTTCTTTTTTGTCTGTCTTTGTTTTTTATTTCTTTTTTTTTCCTTCATAATATTTGAGATTGGCGGTACAGGATGGGAGTTCATCGGGTGCCAACCTAGTTGGGATGTCGTTGCTTCTCCTTGATGCCTGTCATTTCTCTTGGTTTACCTAGAAAATAAAGTGAGCCTAAAATGAGTTGAATCATCACATTTGACTAATAAAACCTCACAAGTGAGATTGACACCACTTTTTCATCCAAAACATTAATAAATTAGACATATTATCATCTCACTTATATGTTGCTCAATATATAATATTGCATCCAATATAGAAGTTTAACTCACATATAACACATTAACATCTCTCCCTCGAGTGTAGGACTCTCTATGTATATGATCTTATGAGATAAAAAAAAAAAAAAAGAAGATGAAAAATGAATTTGAACACAACAAAAATGATGAGGGGAAAAACTAAGGAGTATATGTTTTATCTGTGAGAGTATATAATATACTGAGTTGCTAATAGTTTTATGGATTTGTTGAAAGCGTCGAAGATTACTTAGATAATTATGCTACCAAAATATTAGACTTATTAAAAAAACACCACATCAATTTAAATGTCTGATAAGCATCTATTTTGTGGCCTAAAATATCTACATTTTTCATTGTGATCCCATCGAACACCAAAAGTGAAGGAATTTATAGCAATAGAAGTTGATTAGAAAAATTGCATGAAAGCGGACGACATCTAAAAACTAAATTTTAAGGTAAAAAAAAATCAACAAATGAGAGCCAAAAACTAACAAAACAAATCATCATAATATTGGGTCTTTTGTGGAAGTCTACAATTAGTTGCATCATCACATTATGATAAGGTCAATCATACAAGTGAAACTGAGATCACATCTTCACCTGAATTCGTAAGGCCTTAGATATATGTGCTATATGTTGCTCTGCATCTACTTTTGCATACAATGTGAAAGTTTTACTTTCAATTGACAAAGTAACATCTCTCCATTAAGTGTCACAGTCTCTGTATACGTGATCCACCACCAAGAACCGCTCTCCCACAATGTTGAACCGGATATGATATCATCATTTAACCTTGCATGGAAGATAACAATGATGTGGATCGACACATTGAAGAAATAACAGCCACATAAGTGAAAATGATACCACATCTTTATCTAAAATTTTAAGGTTATGAGTTTTTTTCTTAATTTATTTGTTGATCAACCTTCACTATTTTATACAATGTTTGACTTTAATTAGCACATGATACATCATAATATTCTATAAGTGATTTCCAGTCTCTCCTTAGCACGGGTGTCCACACAAGTCTCGGTGAATATATGAAACAACTTATCCTCACAAAGTACTTCAAAAGGCAAAGTTAATGTTAGAAATTGTACTTAGTACTATCCAAACAAGTGTCTCTCATTCCACCAATCACAACAAGCCATGTCATCGTAACTAAACAAACCATACACCCCCACGTGTGTTTCCACTATACGCCAAGGACTCAGTTTCATGCAAATGCAACGACACACAATTACAACGGTTCAGATTAACCTCTTGACACAAACTCTCATGCAGATTGCATCGAACTATGCCACGTGTACCGTTAGATAAGGCTTAGAATTAATTACTCTAGAAAGCACCGTACTATATCTTTGATCCATCCACAAAACAAAAACCCATTTGCAACAATCACAAAAACACTTCATTTTTCAGTGTCACTATCAACGGCGGAGCGCCACCGTCGGGAAATTCTCCGGCGTTAGTTCCGCTTTGGTGCTTCGAACTTGTTCAATTCAATAAATCAATCGTAGGTTCAATTTCTTGATTCTATTTTCTCATTTCTAGGTTTCATTTTTTCACCCTTCTATTTGTTAATACTTTTATTTTTTTTTCTTTTCTTTTGTGTTTATGTTAATATTGTTTTGATCATTAATGCAGATTTTGATTTGATGGTGTAGTTGATCGAGTTCGAAGGTTTATGCATTTACCAGTGAGTTTGTGAAATCGTTATCTTCAAAGAGAGAGATATGGTATGTTCATATGTTTAGAGAAAGGTTTTTGTTTCATGCAAATGTTGTTTGATTTTTGATTTTGTTGCTGCATGGATTTGCTTGATGAACTGCATAGTAAGTATACTTACTATGTAATCTGGTCCACGAACACTCCTTGGGTTAGGTGTGTCTCGTGTCGGACAACACCAACACATGTAATTCACTGAATTATGTGATTTTCTCAAATTATTAGCGGTGTTAGCATGTCCGTGTCGTCTAATGTACACATAGCTGATTATTATTGTAAAAAAAAATCACTTTTTAAATTTTTTGAATAACTGATGTAACTGGTCTATATTTTAAACTGGATACATCATGTATGAAATGAACCGTAAAATGAAGTTATACAATGAAGATTAAAATGATTTTTTTGTTACTTACAATAGTGACCGAGCCAGAGGGAGTTTCCTCTATTTTTTTATTTTTTTTTAATCCATTTTTTTAGCATGCTTTGAATTTGATACATTTATTTTTAGATGATCTTAATGATTTGTTAGTTTATTTACTGAATTGTGAGTGGACGTTGTTGATTTATAAGTAGCTCTATGGAACTGAATTTTGATGAATTATAATTTTTCACTAACTGATTAGAGTAAAGAAGTATTATGAAGTTTATAAATTCATAGCTCTGGTATTGTTTTGCAAGGTTAAACATGGGCTAATTTTTATAGTGATTAATAAATTTTTATTTTGAATGTGTAATGTTAACTTGGAGGTATTTTGAATGTGTAATGTTAACTTGGAGGTAATAATAATACGACTTGTGTGCATGCTTGAAATGGATTCTAGATTTCATTTTGAAGAAGATTCTTCACTTTGTTATTTCTATGTAGTTATTTAAATTGGAAGGTAGAGTTAGATTTGTGTTTAGTTTAGGAAATTTGGCTGAAGATTCACAAAACGGATGCTTCAATAAATGTGTTTCATTCTTGTTCTATATTCTTTTAATTTCTTACTTGATGGTGGCTTTGTGATATGTGTTGATTCGGTATGTTATTTTTTAACTAATTTATGTCTTGTAACCAGTAATATTTGATTTCAAACTCCATACACGGAATATTATGTCTCCTTTAAAAATGCATTGGCTGAGTCTATGCTCACGTTGTGATAAATCATGTAAGATAAGCATTCTAAGCTATTGTTTTCTTAGTCATTTCAGAATAAAGGCTTCTGGAGTCCCCGAGATGTTGGCTGCATAGCTGAAGAAAATGTTGGATTTGATAATTCTTCAAGAGTCGAACCAAAGAGAAGTCATCAGTGGTTTGTGGATACAAGTGAACCTCAAATATTCAACAATAAGAAACAAGCAGTTGAAGATGTTAGTGATAGGTCAGTTTCAGCAATGAATGTTTCTCAATGGGAAACCAGTTCGGGATTTCACCCGGTCACTGGCCAATTTTCTGACCGTCCTTTTGGTTCTGGTTTTGTACGGTCTAACAATTCAGCTGATAAAAACATTCCATCAATTGGAAGTGGAAATATAAACACGGGAAGAAATGATTTTGGAAATCAAAATGGTAATGATTCATCTATTGGGCTATCAATGTCTCATTCCATAGGAGTTCCTTCACCATCTCTAAATTTTGGTGGTATAAGGAAAGTTAAAGTTAATCAAGTCAGAGATTCTGACCATGGCACGCCAGCAGCTGATAACAATATATTTTCGGTAGGTTCTGTTTACAATAAGAATGATGACAATATTACATCAGGCCCAACTTATGCCAATGGAAGCGACAACACCATTGCTGCGGGTCACATCTTCAATAAAGGGGACGGGAATTTTTTGTTGATGGGTCACAATTATGGCAAGGGTGATGAACATATTTTATCAATGGGTCGGTCCTTTGACAGGGGGGATGGAAATTTCATAACAATGGGTCAGTCATATGGAAAGGAAGATGACAATTTGATATCTCTGGGAACCTCATATTCTATGGGGCATGAGAACATTACATCAATGGGTCCAACCTATGGGAAATCGGGAGAAAATTTCACAACTATGGCTCCTTCCTATGATAAGGTGGATTCAAACATGGCTTCAACAATTCCATTGTTTGACAGAGGCAACTCAAGTTCTTTACCTTTGAGTCAAAACCTGAGTAATTGTCATAACAGTACCATTTCTTTTGGAGGTTTTCATGTTAACCCTCAACTGAATCACTCCGCTGGAATCATTAATAGTTCTGATCCATTAATGGCCAACCAGAGCTCAGCTCAAGGTGTCGATAGCCAGAAGGATCTGAGTGAATCAAACCCTAATACACCTGTAAATAGCACTCCAAAATCTAATGCAAAAAATGATACTGTTGTTAAAAACAAAGTACCAAAGACGGCAAAGAAAACTTCTACTAACAACTTCCCTGCAAATGTCAAAAGTTTGTTGTCAACTGGTATTTTTGATGGCATTCCGGTAAAATATTGTACATGGTCAAGGGAGGTAAACTGTCTTTCAATTTTACTTGCGTTACTTTCGAGATGCTGTAGTTGTTTCAACTAACATTTTAAAACTTTTTGATTTTCTCACTGGCAGAAAAATCTTCAAGGAGTCATAAAAGGAACTGGATACTTGTGTTCATGTGATATCTGCAAGGGGCAAAAGGTTAGCATATTACATCACTTACATTCTAATAATCTGCTTAAATCCTAGCATAGTGCTTGATAGGATATTGGATTTGGAGTAAGAAGGTATTTAAGTATTTAGTAGGGTATCAGTGCTCATGCATATGAATTTGCATAAATCCTAGCAATGATCTGCATAAATTCTGTCATGAAGGCTCTTAATGCATATGAATTTGAGCGTCACGCCGGGGCCAAGTCAAAACATCCCAACAGTCACATATTCTTTGAGAATGGAAAGTCCGTCTATGCTGTTGTTCAAGAGCTGAAAAACATTCCTCAGGAGATGCTTTTTGATGCTATTCAAACTGTGACAGGAGCCACCATCAACCAAAGGAACTTTCGTACTTGGAAAGGTAAGGAATTTTCAGTTTTCAGTTTGCATGCCTAAGCACACCCTTGCCTCAGATATTAAAGTCAACATAGATTATTTAATCTTTTCTACTTATTTTAACATGTTTTTCCCCCTTTTCAGCATCATACCAAGCTGCTACACTTGAGCTTCAGCGCATCTATGGAAAGGATGATGATGCGGCAATACCATCATAAGTTCGGTTATGTTCTTGAAAATTCAGAACAGTTGTAGATGTAACTTCTTCGGTGTATGAGTGGCAGCTTAAAAGTATGACTTTGTAATTGAAAATTTTATTTTGTTTTTCTTGCAACAACTTGAATGTTTAATTTATGGAAATAAAGATGTTTATTTCATGGTTCAGTGTCATTGTTTCTCTCATAATTTGCTGGTATATCGTCTTCTTTGTTGAATTCCTCATAACCATCTTCCTTTGTGAATATTAGAGAAGATCTATTCAATATTATGGCAGAAATGTCAATTTTTCCAGTGGTAACTAACTCACCCCATTCATTACGTTGAAGAAAACTTGGCATCAAATGATACAAAGCGTGCGGACAACTCCTACCATGAGGTTAAATCTCGCTTTGCTCAAAATTCCGGAATAACAAAAGTATATTCACAAAACATGGTGTGATGTGCTTACATGATGTGAAAACTCATGGACACTGATGTTTTTTTTAGTCCTTTAATTTGTGTCATTGGCAGTTAGGCACTGTATCTTCAAGTGGTTGGAATGGAATGGCATCCTGAAGAGTGGAATTGCGATGTGGTTGAGAACTTTTTGGCTTTCAATTTGTTTGCGAAAGGTAGGATCTCAAAAAAGTTATCTTACATAGTTTGGTTATCATTATTTAGTGCATTTTGTTGGAGAGAAATTATATACTCTTCAATGAGAATGGGACAAATCTTGTGGAGGTGATTAATAAAAAACACCTAAAGATTGTTATGGTCTTGGTTTATTAGTAGAGAAGTTAGGAGTAAAAATCTTTTATTTTCGGATTGGTGGAATAGTCCTTTAACTTGTTATTAAAGTGTATGAGAAATAACTGTGCTATGGGTTTAGTTAGACTAGAGTGCCCTTTGTACTCTCATTGATACATTGTGCTTTTAACAAAAGTATTAAAAATATTATTAACTATTACAAGTAAACTTCCAAGTAAAATTAGATTCACTCAAAAGGATATTTATCACTAAAGTTATATGAATTAGTTCAATCAATAGAAAGTTTGAGTAGAAAACTACTCCTATCCACTAAAGTCCAATGTTGTGAATGGACTTCTATTTAGTGATTTTAGGTTTAAGGTTGGAGTAATTTTATATTTGATTTGTGTTTATAAAATTGAGTACAAAAGGAATAAATTGAAATTGACTTCTGTTTAGTGATCATCTCCTCATTACCTTTTGAATAACTTGTTTTCTTATCCATTTACTAATATCAACATTTTTAGTTCCATTAAAATAGGCTCGTGATGAAAAGACACTTAACAACAGGTTTTTTTTGGTCATGCTTATAATCTATAAGCTAGCTTATTGACTTTCCCATACAGGCCCTAAGTGTGTGTTCTTAAGATGAGAAAGTGAAATAAAACCTTAAAAAACTATACATTACTTTGAACTGTCACATAAACTTTAGAAGTGAACAATTTCAAACACACACTTAGTATACCATTAAAGATTACAAGCATATAGGAAATTGGAATAGTTGGCATGATCATTCTATAACTTTTAATCTTGAGAGTAATTTGTGTTCAAGGTTGGATTAATTTTATATTATTTGTGTTTATACAAGTAGAGTAAAAAATGTATAAGTTGAAATTGACATTTACTTGTTGGTTATCTCATCACTACCTTTAAAATCACTTATTTCACTTTCCATTGTTTATAATATGGAAGCATTTTAGTTACATTCAAGGTGTTAGTTTTTTAAGGTGATAGAGTGAAATTAAGGTGAAACCTTGAAAAGCTATTTAACATGAGGTGCATAATCCAGAAGGATCACCACAGTAAAACTGATTTAAATTTTAAACAAGTTTTTTAAGTCGTATCAATCTTCTCAAAGTCACTTTTGTAATAGGATTACATCTAGTAACAGATAATATGGCACAACTGTGACACTTCTACAAAACTAACAAACATAACGGTAACTTGGCGTTATCAATAATCTCAAAGCCATGCAAATTAGGAAGTCGTAATTCATTCACAACCAACTCATTTCCTTATTTCAGTTTTTGCAATTCAAATAACAACATTGATTGCCCCTCTATAATTTTTATCCTAATCAAGTGCAAGCTGGTAATGGTGGACCACATAAACACGTATTGTTAGAAAACTTTGTTGGACTAAACTGCTTAAGTCGTCGTCCGGTAGGAATCTGCCCACAAAGCTGGTTAAAGCTTACATCAAGCCTTTGCAACGGCAGTTGTCCAAGCATTTTGGGAAGGGACCCGAATATCATGTTGTGACTTATGTCAAGGTTCTTCAAGGCAGGGGAAAGATCTACATTGGAAAAATTGAACTTGAAAATATTGTTACTCAAATCCATAGTTGTCAGAACAGTCTTATCTTTCCCAAACAAAAACGACGCGTCTCCAGAGAACTTGTTCTTCGAGAGTACCAATGCTGTGATTTTGGCCTTGCCGAAAGAGCTTGGGATTGGCCCGGATAAGTTGTTGGATGAAAGGTCGATGTTTAGAGCCGGGTTCTTGAATGAACCGAAACTCTCAGGGATTGAGCCGGTTAGCTGGTTTTGAAATAGGGAAAGCTCGTTGAGTTTAGGAAGTTGAGCTAGAGAAGATGGAATTGGGCCAGATAAGTTGTTGATGTATATGTAGAGTTGTTCTAGGCTCTTGATCATGCCTAAGGAGGCTGGGATTGGGCCGGAGAGTTGGTTTGAGCCAAGGTTAGCGCTTCTAAGCTTGGTGAGTTGACCTAGTGATGCAGGGATTTGGCCGGTAAACCTGTTCCCGGAGAGGTCGATGACATCGAGGTTCTTGAGTTGACCTAAGAAATCAGGGATTGGGCCAGTTAGACTGTCCAAGCTGAAGTCGAGGTGAACAAGGTTAGTGAGCTTTGCAATGGCTGGAGGGATTGTACCAGAGACACCGGGAAAGACAGCGAATGTGAAAAAATTGAGGAACGGAAGGTTTACTACCGAGGTTGGGATCTCGCCAATGACGTCATTGGTGTCACTAACCGCAAGCATGGTCACACGGCCATTTGAATTGCATTCTATGCCTGACCAATTCTTGCAGCAGTCAGTGATAGGATCCCATGTTGTGAAAACTGAGGCATTGTTGAATTGGGATTTAATCCCAAGTAAGACATTTTTGTCATTTGTGTTGCATATATTGGTGGAGAAAGAGAGGTTGAGAGAGGAAAAAAAGAGAAAGAAAGTGAAGATCAAAGAGAGAGTAGAGGTATTTTGGTAAGGGATTTCCATGGTTGGCTACTTTCTAGTACTTGTGAATAGTTTTGTGTTTCATGGTGATATGTAGATGGGAGAATATATAGTTACTTCATACATATAGACTATAGTATATGAAATGCATGAAATCCTATCCTATATCCTGCCGCACAAGTGGACTATGAGGCGGCTGGGAGAATATATAGTTATAAGTTACTACATCTAATTAATATTTTATGTACATTGTTGAAGAATGAATTGGAACTAGGGAAAGGATCATTCACATGTCTTCAATTAAGTCTTTTAATTGGGTCATGCCCACTATAATGTGTTTTTAGTCAACCATTTAAGGACAACCTGGTTATATATAGGTCCACATGGTGGAGGTATTTCAGATAACAGATTGATTGCATTACATTGTTGAATGGTCAATTTATTTGGATCAATGCGCGTCAAGGCATTTAATTTGGCGACCCTACTTACCTTACTTTATGAAGAAAGAATATGCTATATTTCCTAATTAATCTCTTGATGTAGAATGTGTAAAGGGTGTACAAAAATCATTTTCCCTAAAAAAAAAAATCCGAAGAGTTTATGAAAGGGGGTTAAATGGGTTCTACATGAACACATCACTAATTTATAATAATTTTTTAATAGTAGTACCTAATAAACATTCATTCCCTCCAACCCAACATCTCAAACAATTTTTTTAAATGGGATCCACAAATCAACTACAATAACTTTATCAGTAGTGCTATATCTAGCGAAAGATGTTTTCCCGAATACACAGCGAAACACCAATGCACCAACGAGAAAGCAGGTCTAACGGAATTCATGGGGGAGTTATTATGTAAATAAGAAAGTAAAAAAAATGGCTTGGTGGATAACACATGTCGGGATAAGTTGTGAAATTTAAATTCGTGATAAGTAGCATTATTGTAATTTTATATCATTACATATTAATTTTTTAATATTAAAAAGGCGTGGGTTCCACTTAAGATTATGGGTCTTAAATAAGACCTTGGCTTTATAAGACCCCCAAATTTTTTCTCCCCAATAAGGTACCTGTTAGTGAGATCTGCTCTTTATCCAAACGCTTTTGCTCATTCCCAAGTGAAATTCCCTTTTTACCCTTACATGACTTAAGTTACGCTAGTACAAACTGCCACGTGACTTAACTCACGCTTGTTCTGTGCGCACCAGAACAGGCAGACAGTGGTCACTGCGTTGTTCCCTGTTTAGCTTTGGTCCTTCATTCGTTCATACATAGGAACAACCATTCATTCACTCAACCAAAACTCATAATTTAGAACACATGCATTCATTCATTCATAATTTAGATACGTAATATTAACGAAAAATAACGTAAATGTCATAAATAAGCGCAACCGCGCAAATGTAAATATAGTACAACCAAAATGTTAGGAAAATACTACAAATATCCAAAAAGTCATAAAAACAAGTCATAAAATAAGACACTACTGCTGCTCCAGTGGACTATGAATCTTAGACCTCCTCCGTGGAACCTGCAGATGGTCAAACACGCTATAGTCGATCTGGAGGCCCTCCAAAATGCTGAAGAAGAGAGGATTTGAAACCACGTATGGAATCTCCATCGCATGCTCCACTCTATCTCTCATGCTGCTAAGGACCTACAATGGATCGGGAGGATGTCTGGCCCAGTCCTGGTCAACAAGAATATCCTAGTAGACGGGTCTCGGGATGACAATGTCAGGCTCTGGAGCAGGGTTGACGATAAGAAGATGGAATACACGGTAGAACCACCTAATGTACCTATCTGAATGCTTCCAAGGCTCTTCGTCAAGGACCTGATGAAGAGCAAACTCCAAGAAGGCAGCAACCACATCTGCTGGGGCAAGAGGCATAATCGTAGTAGGAGGTCAGGGAATTTTCTGAACATATCCGTACTGCCTCACAACCCGCTCGAGCAAGTGACACACCTTCTTTCGTTTCCCAGCCATTATCCATCCGGAGTACCAGCACACGTCCTGAGAAGGCGTCACGTCTGGTCGGTGCTCGTACAGCCTCCAGGTGACATGACAATGCTCCATCAAATCCAACAAGCCTCTGAAGTGATCAACATGTTTAAACTCCCTCTAAGGTTTCCATCTACCCACATACGGGTTCTCCCGTTCGTAATCTTGATATCTCGACCTCAGAACCACATGTCTGAAGTGAGCTATAACCTATCCTTGCAAACACAAAGAGACAAATCTATATCAGCACACAAGTGTCATACAAGAAACTATACATTTACGTTTAACTTAAAAAAAGAAGAAAAAAAAAATATTACCACAAGCAAGTTCATGTAACAACCAATGGAGCCAACATGTGGGCTGGAGGTAAGATTCAGCTGCTCATACAAGAAAGCAAGTCCCATCGCGCCCCATGACCATGTGCCTATTTCAGCCAAATCCTGAATCGCAAGCATCCACAACAGATTAATGGTTTTCCTGTTCTTGCCGGCAAAAAGGGTTTAGCCAATCAAGAGCAACAAAAACACCTTGACACACGCAGGCCTAATACGACTCAGCTCCTCCTCTGATAAATCCTCCCCCAGCAAATGGTTACACCTATTCAACAGGTGCTCATAACGCTCTTTCATGGTCGTGTAAGTGACAAAGGCACCTGAATTATTACTCACCTGCTCCACCGCGTCCTCCACCGGAAACAATAGGTGAGTCATCATCAGCTCTACACCATGGTCAGGATCTAAATCATCCTCCTGAATGAGCTGTCCAGCGACGGGGATGCTTAGAAGACAAGCAACATCGTCCACCGAAGTGCATGGTTCCACCGAAGTAGTAAAAAAAGAGTATCGTTCCAACAGGGAGTTGTTCAACTTAATTAACTTTTAGAAGATGATTAGAAGAAAGTTCAGTTGTAAAGATTGGATTTTTAATGGTTTAAAAGAATAATAATAAAAAACGTCTTGGGATTATTGGTTCATCATAACAACAAACCCTTCACAAACAAACCATAAACCTAAACTTTATATTCGACCTACTTTCTAAAGACAAGTTTCTCTTAAGCGTATCAAAGCTTCTTTCGAAGTCAGTGAGTGTGTTCCTCTAGCAACCACGCCTATTCTCATGGTTGATTGCTATTAGAATTCTTGAAGAACGAAACTTTATATGTCTCAAGGTTTGCTAGACTATTCTCATGTTTCGCAACCCTTGTCTAATTTCACTGGTTCCAATATCAAAGCTCCGCTGTCGCATTATGAATTGATATTTGTGATGATGAATTAACAAATACTAACCCTCCGCTGTCGCATTATGAGTTTGGTATTTGTTAATTCATTATAAAAACGGTGAAATTAGATTAGAAAGTAGATTTATATAAAATTAGGGTTCATGGCTTGGTTTGATTAGGATTATGTCATTAGACTTATCCAACAATCCCAAGACAAGAAGAGTCTACTCACTCATGTTCATCGTAGACATAGAAGAGAAGAAGAAGAACATAAAGTAAATAACAAGAAAATAAAGGAAGAATTTTTATTAAGAAAGACAATTGTTGTGATAGCTAGCTACTGTATTTATAGTTTGCAATGACTTAAGCCCTAAGAAATACATCACTAGAATGTTCCACAAGAAACCACAGATTTTTAAGTCAGAAATAAACTAATAGGTAGCTTGTACGGAAAGCAAAAAGCAGCAAAAGAGGCTTCTGGGGTTTGACACGACCATGTGGCTGGTGGCACGGGCCGTAACAAGCTTCTGACTTGGGAAAATATATTTTTGTCTTCAATCTTCATATTTTCAGCCCGAATCAGCTCCAAATCCTCTTTCTTTTGCTCCAAGACTCATTCTTTCAATTATTTGATCCTGAAATATAATAACTTGCAATTGAAGTAAAATAGTTTAAAAAGGAAATAATATTAAATAAAGTAAATTTAAATCCAAATAAAACAGACTCAAATATTATATTAAAAACACTAATTATTGACTCATCAGTCATCTCCCCAACAGACAGATGGAAGCTGCTGGTCTCCTGATGCCATCTCTCAGCCATAACACACACTAACCCGTGGGAGATGTTGTCATACCCAGTCAGAAGGAGGGGCTTTAGACCGGATGCATCCACCGGGCCCCAAAACCAAGGGTTATCTTCTACCGACAACGGAAGTGACAAGGCAGAAAGCTTAAGTTTCCTCCCGTGCGAGACGACATTCATCTTACGATCCGTTTGCAACTGAAATACAAAAAATAATAAAATTAAATAAGTAAAATAAACATGAAATAAACTATAAATATTATACGTAAAATAAACTTGACATAATAATAAACTATAAGTATTACACGTAAAATAAACTTGACATAATAATAAACTATAAATATTCTACGTAAAATAAACTTGACATTATAATAAACTATAAATGTTCTACGTAAAATAAACTTGACATGATAATAAACTATAAATATTCTACGTTAAAAATAAATCAATTATACTTAAATACGTAAAATAAACATGACATATTCTATGTAAAATAAACTTGACATAATACTAAAATATCATTAAATTAAATAAAGCAATTATACTTATTGTTTTATCGTTCCAAAGCTTGAATGCCACGTGTTTACCGAAGTCCGATAAAAGAGACAAGTCGTAAGGCCCCCTGGAAAGCCCACATCCTCATCCTCCATACCAGCCTCTGCATGCTGCTGAGGATGCTGCTCAGGCTGCTGCTGCTGAGGATACTGCTGCTGAGGAGGCTCGACATACTATTGTTGAGGAGGCCGCTCAGGATGATATCCCTCGTGAAACTGAGCCTGATACCCCTGGTGATACTCATACCCCTCCTGATACTGATAACCCCGCTGAAATTCAGGCTGCTCCTGATACACCTGCTCCTCATACGCCTGCTTATGATAATGCTGCTCATGCTGGTACTGTGGCGGGTCCACAATCTGGGATGGACCCGTCTGTGACGTCGATCCCTCCGCAACATCAATAGTAGCAAGTCTCATGCCCCCCCACTCTCCCTCGACCTCGGCTAGGAGGAGGGCGTAGTGCATCCTTCTCCCTCCGTAAACTACCAGTAGGGGCAGGCCTCCCTGCCCTAAATCTGTCAGTCCTCTCCTGCTCAGACATATCTGCACAAAAAGCAAAAAATCTTTAACACATTTTCACACGGACTTAAAATTTCGACAATGTCATCTTTAATAATACAACAACACTATAATGTCGACAATGTCATTTAAATCCATAAACTACCACATTGCAGTCAAATTAACTATAATCAACATTAACAAACACAATTCTAACTAATTACATCATTAACAATCCAAAAAAACAATAAAAATATAATTGAGGCATTTTACCGAACACGTAGTGTGCAATTTTCAAACAACTAAGTAATCTACCAATTTCTAAACCCTAAACTACCACATTGTACCCTAAACAACATCTAAACAACAATTCCTAAGTTAAATCATTACTAACAATTATAATCTATAACATGCAAGTAAAATTTTAAAAAACCGAAAAATGTAAATTTTCTACAAAAACTCAAAAATTTCAACCAAAATAATGCAAAGAAGTAGGATAGTCATCACTTACTTGATATTGTGGACGAATTTAGCTTTGAATGGCGCAAGAACGGTGAAATTCGGATTTTGTGGTAATTTTTCGTGTTTGGAAAAGTTGAGAAATGAGGGTCCTGGTTCTATGTTATGCTCTTAACTGACTTAAGTCACGCTAACATCTTAACTGGCGTGAGTTAACTTATGTAAGGGTAAAAGTGAAATTTCACTTGGGAATGAGCGAAACCATTTGGGTAAAGAGCAGGATTCCCTTTTAGTTACCTAATCTTAAATGGTGAAGACTTTACCACTGGAGATGGTCTAAAAAGGTAGTTTTACAAACAGAGGATTAAAAATTAACTTTTGTGAAAGTAGAGAGATGAGATGTGCATTTAAGTCAAAAACATATATCCATCACCTCTTCACAATTTTTCGGTTAAAGTTCATACTAGATCAAGGTCTTTACAAAGTACATATTAACTGCAGCAGATAAGTTTCAGTTAAAAGTTCATACTAGTTATTACACCAAAAACTTATATCCATAACTCTTCACAATTTCTCGTGACAATTCTTCCAGAAAGCCTTGTTTTAAGGACTGTAATGATCAGCAATCACGAAGGCACAAAGAAACACAAGCAACATTATAGTGTCATGTCCATAAACAAAAGAAATAATATGCCCCCCAGCCGCCTCATATCCAGTCCACTTGTGCCTAAACTCATCAACTTGTTCAATAATGCCAGCATTATACATTTATATCATACTCTATATATAGTAACCATGTTCCCAACTTTTCTTGTATCTTCTCATCAACACAAAAAAACTAGTTAAACTTATTTTTCCTATACAAAATTAGCCAACCATGCAATCCTCGTCGCAAAAATCCTATGTTCTCTCTTTCATTTTCCCATTGTTTATTTGTCTCTCTTATTTGAACCTCTTTATATCTGCTCAAGCATGCAACCATAATGACAAAAATGTTCTCCTAGAGATCCAATCCCATTTCGGAAACAATGCTTCCGTCTTTTCCACCTGGGATCCTAACACGAACTGCTGCCAGAACTGGACAAGCATCGCGTGTGACACGGATGGCTGTGTCAATTCGCTTATAGTCATTAATGCAGATGGCATCAACAACGACTTCCCATCCTCGGTAGGAAGTCTCCCATATCTTCAAGTTCTCCAATTCTCCGCTTTACCCCATGTGTTTGGTGAAATCCCTTCATCCCTTGCGAAGTTAAACAACCTTGTGCACCTCGACCTCAGCCTAAACAACCTCACAGGCCCAATTCCTAGTTTTCTTACCCTACTCAAGGGCCTCAATTTCATCGACTTCTCTTCCAACAACCTTTCCGGCCCAATTCCATCATCTCTTAGCCAACTTACCAACCTCATCAGCGTTAACTTTGGAGCAAACAAACTTTCCGGCCCAATCCCACCCTCCCTGGGCCGGCTCAAGAGCCTAAAAGGGCTCATGCTTTACGCCAACAGATTTTCTGGCTCTATACCATCATCTCTTGGTCAACTCTCTAGACTTAATAATCTCAACCTTCGCGCAAACCATCTAACCGGTTCAATACCACATTCCCTGAGCAAGCTCACAAACCTTAGCCTCCTTGTGCTGGACACAAACAGACTTAGTGGACCAATTCCATCGTTCTTGGGCCGTTTAAGAAAGATCACCTTAATCGTCCTAGCAAATAACCGTTTTTCTGGCTCAATTCCGGCCTCTCTCAGAAACCTCTTGGCTCTCTCTCTTCTTGATGTCTCCCATAACAAGCTCACTGGTTCAATACCCGAATTCCCCAAGAGCCTAACAAACATTGATGTTAGTTTCAATAGGCTTTGTGGCCCAATTCCCAAAAGGTGGTTCAATTTTGATTCACATTTTTTTATCATAATAAATGCCTTTGTGGTGCTCCTTTATCACCCTGCAAGGCTTAATACATTCAAGTTGAAAGATCTGATGTTTGTTTCTATTATTGTTTGTATTCAATGAAAGCTAGCGTGTTTATGTTGACACAACATTCATTAAAATATTCACACTGATCTTACAAGTTGAGAAGAGTTTCGGAAAACATATTTCCATAAATGAGTGTGGAACTATCAATGCAATATCACCTGATATGTTTGCTTCACAATATTGTTATTCTATAGGGATTTAAGATTAGGATTTTGTAGCTTTTCCTATTATGACGCATTATATGGGCCATCCTTGTGAAATTTGAGGTTCGGCTCTCATATTAAAAATATGCTCCTAATAAAATAAAAACGCAAATTTTTAAGAACAATCTTCTATTTAAATTGAAAATAACATTCATAAACATAAAAAATAATCGCCATTGTAACTAATACAAAAATAAATCCATATTCTAATCAATGATATGAAAATACAATTTCAAATGAATATCTTTATCAACCTTTCAGTTACTAGAAAGTTACTAGAAACAAGTTATCGAATTAGAGGCCCTGCTAAAATATATAATTAAAACTATCTTGAGTTATTTAATACTATATACTTTGGTATTTTGACCATAAAGCACATAGGTGTCTATAGCCTATTGTTAATTTGTGTTGTATACCAATGTTCTTTCCTGCCGCTCAACATTTTTCAGCTGCAGTTGACACTTTTAAGATCGGTTGAACCGACTTAAAAATGATGTTTGACATTTTAAATATATATTCCATAATTTGGGCCTCATACAATTTTTTTTTAAGCCCCCATAAATTGAAGCTAAGGCTCAGCTCTATAGAGCCGTTTGCACCCCTCAAGGTCGCCCCTATGTCTTTGCCTATCAATGAAGAGAATAAAACATTGTGTGGGTTAATTATATTATTAGCTCCATATTATAACATGCTAAACATTTAAGAAAAATATTGACTCCATATTACAACTATGCAAGTTTTTGAACGTGCCCGACATATGTTAGAAGAGTGGAAACTTGCACAAGAGATGAGGAAAACTGCAGATGTACTAGCAACAAATATTACTGCAGGACCGAGTATTACGAACAACGTATGATGATAGAAACCTACTCCAGGTAGAGTTTCATGTAATGATACTTCCTTCTCTTCCTCTCATAATAAGGTTGGTATATGGGTATGTTCCTTTGAGATGCCGACTAGTGTTTTGTCCTTGCAAAAACCACCTAGTTTTCCCCATTATGCTTGGTGGATGTTGGTGAGGCATTAAGTCTTTGTCAAGCGTTGCAGGGGTTGGTTGGGTTAGAATTTGATAATTACGATTTTTCTATGGATTCGAAGATTGTCGTTGATGTTTTCATTGGTAATAACAATAGTAATATCAACTTTGGGTGCATCATATGTCATTGTAAGCAGATGTGTAACACTTTTTACGAACACTTAGGTAGAGTTCAGATGGAGGTAAACAGATGGATCGTTCATGAACTAACATAAACAGCCCTGTTAAAAGATAGCTTCCAATTATTTATTAATGTACCGCCTTGTATTAATGACCTAGCTAATGAAATGAGTTGAATTTTCTCCTTAAAAATAAATATTTGACCCCCTACATTCCAAATTAGTTGGTTACATTTAAATGTTGTATATAAAAAACATTAATAGTCAAAATTGATAATTTTTTACTTTGAAATTCAAATGCGACAGTCTTATTTAGATCGGGTGGACATAAATATATTAAGGGCTTTGTCCTCCTTTTCTTCGAAAAGAAAATATTCTATAAATGCTCTATTTAGTGACGAAAATGCTATGTGTCTAAACATTATGAGGTGAATTGTATTCTCATTATTCCATTGAACTCATACAAGGCTCTATTTAGTAACCTCTAAAGTTAACTTATGTATCTAACAAACACTCCCCTAAAGTGAACCTTCTATCAAATTGTCCGGTTCACAAACTATCAGAATGGAACATATACATCAATATAGGCTAGACATTTCATAGTTAATTTCTCCCTAAGAGCTTGCAATAAGCTTCTAGCTTTAAGGGCTCGGTCATGATATCAGCAAGTTGATCTTGTGTGTTGCGGTGAACCAATTCCAATCCTTTATAAGATCTCTAAGAAAGTGATATCTCACATCCACGTGTTTGCATCTTCCATGGATCAAGAGATTTTTGGAATGCTTTATTGATAACATTAACCAAGAGGAAGCATCATCGGATTATGGATAACAAACAATCTAAAGTGTATTATCCAGTAACAATAAGATTAGCCAAATCGTTATTATCTATTAATAATAGGAAAGTAGTTTTAAATTCGTTTGTTATGCTAGGAGTAATAATAGGAAGTTTAGTTTAATATTTTGTGTATAAATAACTCCTTAGAGACTTTGGTTTATTATAAATAACTCTTGATTTAAAGAGTGCACTTTACTTTACCGTATCAATAAGATGCTTTCATTGAGAGGACACCTCCCATGGCATACCCATTTCACCCATCCTACACTAATCCATCTTATTTGACCCTCTCTATTGTTTTACCTTCATCCCCATCACCTAACCCATACACAACATATACCACTTTTTCTCAAAAAGCCACAAGAGATTTTGCTGAGTTAAACAAAACTTTTCAACAAACTTTCAAAATAGCATCAGCAGAACTCTTACAAACACTAGAAATTTTGAAAGAGGAAAGTGTTGAGGAAAATGAAGTTGAACCACGTAAAGAAGAAACTCAATTTGTAAGAGTATTGCCTCTCTAATTATGGAATCTTAGACCTTGAGAACAAGGTCAATTTTGAGGAGCAGAGTAGTGATAACATTAACCAAGAGGAAGTAAGGGCCCGTTTATTTTAGATTCTAAAAAAATGGATTTTCCTTTGTATTTTTAAAAATGATATTTTTTGAAATTTACTCAAAAATAGTAAAAAATTATTTCAAACTCATTTGATATAAGTTAAAAAAGAGATTTTTACATTCACTAACTTAAATATTCATTGTTCGAGATTTTACATAGTAAAAATCACATATTTTTTTAAAATGACATATTTCAAAAATGATTTTTATGAAAAGCTATTTGAAATAGCATTTTTTTTAGAGATTTTTTCAAAATTTTAGTATCAAAAAAAATTATAACTAAATGATGAAATACATAGAATGACATTTTAAGATAAATTATTCAAACAAATTTTTCATTTGAAACTTTTCTTGAAAATTTCTTTGTTAAAAAAATTATAACAAAATCACATTACACTACCAAAAACTATTCTGGAAAAAGGTATAACAAACGAGCCCTAAATTGGGACAACGGATAACATACCATGGTAAAGTGAAGGATTACATTACTATCCGGTAACAATAAGATTAACAAAATTGTTACTATCTATTAGTAATAGGAAAATAGTTTTAAATTCGTTTGTTATGTTAGGAGTAATAATAGGAAATTTAGTTTCATATGCTTGTATATAAATAACTCTTTAGAGGCTTTGAAAGGAATCAAAAAATACGAATTATTGAGTGACTAAAATTTGGAGTTTGGCACTAACTCGAAAAGTACACTTTACTTTACTGTATCATTTATTGATGAGATGTTATCACATTGTATCACTGTGCATTTACCTTGTGACTCCCCTAATTGATCAAGGATCCTTCTAAGCAAAACAACGTGACACACACATGAAACTACTTCTACAAACTCAACTTCTGTTGTGGACAATAGACTGCCTCTTATAAGACTAAGATACTGATCCTGATCCCAACATTAAAACATTTCCTGTTATCAAAATCACCTGTAAAATCTAAATCAGTCCATCCCTGGAATTCGACTATAGTGCTTTTCTTGTTTGGATTTTAAGAGGTTTTTTTTTAAATTTTTTTTTAATCCTCTTAGCATAATATATCATGACGAATGAATCTTGATTAAATCATTAATTACAAATCAAATCACTTTAAGGATTTGATGGACAATTTTGCTAAGTGTATCAAATCGTTATTTAGAAATAAAGTGATAAGTGAGTATCATATCCACAAGGATTATCGTTCCAACTAGGCAACTAACATTACTTATTATTAAACAAAAAAGAAAATGAAAACAGTAAATAAAAATAGTAAATGGGGGGAGTTTTTACTAGTTAAGTCTGATTGCGCAAAATAGTTGTGATTAGTAAACACAGATGTCTCAACATCCTCCCTATGATCTGCCTGTGGTATTATATTCAGAAACTGTGATGCAAATTGTATTCTTAGTGTTGCAGAGAATCTTGGAGCTGGTAATGCTTTTCAAGCTATTTGCATTCTTAGTGTTGCAAATTAATGTAAATTATTAGACACATAGTGATGCAACACTAAGAATACAATTTGCATCACTAAGTAATATTCATATACATAATAGACACAATAATTACATTAACAACTTTTTAAAAGAAAATTTAAAAAAAACAAGGATTTATATTTTATGCGGGAAATGCTAAGGGCACATGTTAAGGATCCCAAAGTGTTTTTTTTTAAAAAAAAGGATCCCAAAGTATAAATTCGATCTAAAAAATTGTGCCAATTTATTTTTTTAAAGGTTAAAAATTTACTTTATATGTACAGACGGACAGTGGAGATACACATTCTCTCACGGTGTAAACTCTAATAGCAACAACTGAAAAATTGTTGCGTTGAAATAACATTAATCAGTCAATCACGCAGCCCCGTCAAATTAAATTGGTGTATAATAGACTATAATAAATGCTACAAATTTAAATTGAAATTGGTGTATAAGCGTTCACCATTCACATTTATGGGGAGTGATTAGGTGATCCTAGAATAGACGTCTCTTTAGCTGCTGTAGAATTGTTTTGTGACAATTTTTAAACAACTCTTTCTTTTATATTAATATTATGTTTTTACTTTCTTTTTTTTCTCTCTACTAATTTTTATCAATAAAAAAATAATAAAATAAGATTGTCATAAAAATTATTATTAAATGGTTGTTCAAATATGATTGCTCAACTCTAATTTACAAGTGATATGTATTTTCTCTTGTATAAAAAAAGTGATATAGTATTTCCGCAACTATTAACTCAAACAATTTTTTTAATACTCGTGATTTTTTTGGATGGTACAAAGGGAGTATTAAATAGCTTTAATTCAACTCTCCATATCCCAATTTCTCTCACATGGATAATCCACATCCACTCTCCGTTGTCACAAAAACGTAGCATATTCACACATCAGATTCTTTAATGGAAAATGCTATGTCCACAGACACTTTTTAAGGCCTTTAATTACTCTTGAGCGTCTCAGCCACCTCTCCCATTGTACCACAATATACAGTTCGTTAAATCTTAAGACAAATATAGTGCAAGAAATGACTTTTGGTACCTTATATCACCTTGATGTTGTTATTGGTACCAAAAATTATTTCTTGCACTACTATCTCATGTTAGCATAATTTTTTCTTAATTAAAAATAGGTTAAAATGGTCGTTTAACTCAGATGTTTATAAATAGTAGTTTTCTACGTTTAGCTTCTCATCCAAACAAAACAAAAATATCAAAACAAAAATTATTAAAATAGTCTAATAATTTTTTAATATCCTCATGCTCTTTCCTTTTTGTTACGTGTCCCGCATTGAATAGATAAAAATGATTGATGTGATATTCAAGCAATGATGCTCTCATACATAATGGACTAGCCTTTTGGGTTGGACTTTCTTCATGGGTTTAAATCCTAACAATTGGTGCTTTCATTGAGAGTTCCACGAAAAAGGCTACTTATAGGTTGGATTAAGGTGTTCCACCGATTACTGATAGGTGAGTGAAGCCGTGAAAATGGAAAGGGCTACCATCATATTAGTGTAGATAGAGTGAAAGTCGTTGTGGACGTCGGCTCTTAAAGGGCGTGACAATGTTAGGAGTCCCACATCGAGTAGATAAAAGTGCTTGATGTAGTGTTTAAGCAATGAGGTTCTCCCACCTAATGGACTAGTCTTTTGGATTGAGCTCTTCTAATGGGCATAAATCCTAACACTCTCTTAGCCGTCTCCCTGACCCTAGGAAATGCATTTTGTAATGGTCAAGACATAGCCACCTCCCCCAAACCCAGGCCGCATTACAACCATCATCCACATCGAGTGGTACTGGCCTACTTGGTATCTCATAAGTGTCAGACTTCAGTTATTTTACATATTTATTCACAACATTTATTAACTTGTTTTGCAAGTAATACCAAGCATAACTCTGAAATTTAAGAAAATATAAAGTCCATATAGTTTAATACTAGTTAAAGCCAATTAGAACGAGATAAACAACAAAGGATTTTGAAGTGGAGTACATTCGTTAGGCGAGCTCAAGCAAATTAGAACGCAATTGTATTCGTCAAAAAAATGTTTTGTTATATATATATATAACAAAGAGTAGTAATACATATATATATAGTAGTAATATGTCAATTAATTTTGGAGTTATCATTTATACTAGCATAGAGGTGTATATATTTTTTTAATGACAAATGTTAATATGTTAAACACATACAAAATTTGAATGGTATATATGAGTTAACTTAACAACAAATATTAAAATTGATGACAAAAGACATCATGCCGACTAAAAATTAAAGAAAATTTGGGTTTGTCTAATTTCAACCTCTAAAAAATATTTCAATGTTTGACCTTTAGCATTATTGGTAACAATTGAATTTAATAACAACAAAGAAAAGATAACAAAAATAACATTCAATTAAAATTTATTAAAAATAACAAAGAAAAGATAAGATTCAATTAAAATTTCCGTCACTGATTTCCTTCTTTAATTTTGCTTTTCTTAGTAGTGCAACACCGCACTAGACAATGAACAATACAGTGTCACACTTAGACCAAGAAATCACGAAGAAAAAAAACCAAGATCTATGTGAAAAATGATTATTTAGATTAAATATAGAGAAAAAATTAAAAGGGGTGATTTTGGATTAAAAATTGATCCAAACCCCTCAATAAAGAGATGAAAGAGAGAACTTAGGGAGAAAAAACAAGGGTGTTGGAAAGGAGGAGCATAGACAAATATTAATTTTAAATTTTATAAAACTAAAATTACGTTTACCGTTTTTCAATTATGTGTCTTCGTGAGCTTAACTCAGTTGATAAAGACAATACATTAATATATGCAAGGTTCAGAGTTCAAACCCCGGCCACTACCAACAAAATTCTGTATTTTCTTTTAGTAAAAATAAAATATTAAATATTTCATATACAGTATGAAAATTATAGAGAGATCGTATATAAAATTAGATTAGATAGTTTATACAAAGTATATGGACTTGGGAACAACATACCTGACCCAATTTTTCAATAAAAGTAGACGTGGGGGTATGATATGGTTGGATGCATTCAATGGTTGAAGTATACATCTTTGATTACTATGTCTTCAAAGGATCATATCCTCATTATTTTATGCCTCCTTGTTTGACCAACTTTCACTAAAACAGAGATACATCCTGGCAGCTACGATTTCTATTTCTATAAATAGCAAAGCTTAAAACCATACTTATCACCCAAACTTGAGTACTCTCTCAACACAAGCTCAAACCACCTCTTATTTTTTTCAACTTAAGAAAAAAACTCCAAAATTAAGATGAAGACTCCTCCAAACATGTTTCTCCTACTCCACTTAACACTTCTCTTCCTTTCTTCTATCTACTTCTCTACATCAAATGCTGATGATGATGAGTTCTTCTGCAATGCTGATGACAAAGCCACCCTCCTCAAAATTAGAGACCATTTTGGTGGCCCCAACGGACGCCTCTCCGACTGGGACAACAGTACAGACTGTTGTATGGACTGGAGCTTCGTCGGATGCGGAAATCCCAGACCTGGCCGAATCACCGTTGTCACATTCAGCCGTGGCTGGGGTCTTTCGGGTACGCTTCCAGCAGAGTTTGGCGACCTCCCATATCTTAACTTCCTCTCATTGGCTGAAATGCCGAAAGTAACTGGGCCAATTCCTAACTCTTTCAGCAAACTTAAAAGACTACAGAAACTCGACCTTGGCTCCAACAGTCTTAGTGGCCCGATCCCCACCTTCCTAGGCCAGTTGAAGAGGCTAGAAGAGGTTGATTTGTCTAACAACAAGTTAAGCGGTGTTATTCCTGCGTCGCTCGGCTCGCTACCATCTCTTTCGCAGTTCAATGTCAGCTTTAACCAGCTGTGTGGTGCGATCCCTACTGGGTTGAACAAGTTTGCAAAGAGTTCGTTTGATCATAATAAATGCCTTTGTGGTGCTCCTTTAGCAGCTTGCAAGTGAGGCTCACCAGCAAGTATATAAAAGTAATATATTTGAGTCATCGTGTGACAATTTTATTGCCCTAAAATAATGTTATGTGTTCAGTATTCATGCATAAAGAATACTCCCTCTGTAATACTCCTATTATCTCTTTTGGTAATAGAATCATATTAATAAAAAAAATTACCTCAAATTTTCTAAATTTCCACAATTAATAATATAAGCTACATTTTTATATCTGAGATTAAAATATATGGTATTTTTAAGCTTAAAATAACGGCAAAATTTGTATAGTCAATTTTGGATGTCATATGAGTTGACATTATTCAAGTCGACAATGAGAAATCACTACAAGAAAATATCAATATAACTTCCAAAATCTTGCTTAATTTGTACTTGATTGGTTGTGCTCTTGGACTGCTAACAATTCGTTCGTTCCTTTTTACAACATTCATTTAGTTCCGAGTCTTTATTTTTTTGAATTCAAAGATACTATTCTTTCAGTAATTTTATTCAGAATAAAATAAAATTAACAGCGATGCTAAATATTACAAACCAATTTGCACATGAATAACAAGAATGTGACAATTTAACAGCGATGCCTGTGTGTTTGTGTAAATCAACGAACCATGTCTATTTGTCCGTTTCGTTAGTATGTGTTTCGTAAGAATGAGCATTAGCCTTTTTTCAATCTCTCTCGGAAACACACTCTATACAAGAAGCATAGAATAGAGATACAGCAGAGGCAATAGTCTGTGAAACAACCAAGGTAAGCTTGCAATCCATCATAGGAACTTGAGCTTCAATTGTTATGTAGTTTTTCCAATTGTACTTTAATTGTGATTCCAATTATGTAATCAATCATTTGTTAGCAATTCAAATTACCTGTAACATGACATGGTATTAAAGCTTTCACATCAACTTGTTTTGATTATGTAAACCATGTTAAATTTTGGTCTTGCTTGATTCTACCAGAAGTCAAAGAATATTGAATAAGTTTTCATGATGTTTTGGTGACTTGAGACTTTGCTCGATAAGAGACCTTTGGACTAGTGAGAAGTTTAAATTTGGATATGATTAATGTGTTTACAGCGCGGAAATAATTTGTTGTTTTAATTGAGTAATCGGTATCCACTGCACAATTCAATAGTTTTCGTACATTGATTATACTTACTTCAGGAATTTGGAAACATTTAGAGGTAAATGGCTTAGATAGATTACATACTTCAGGAATTTGGAAACCATTAGCCAAACTGTCATATCCGATAGGAGTCCATTGTTGGTAGTTCAAGTTAAAGTCTTGATCGTCATCTTTTTCGGGTTTGCAGAACAGATTCTTGTTATTCTTCGTATATTGGAATTCATCAAGTAACCCTTTTCCTTTACCTTTATTGACAACCGGAGGAGTTGGATTTCATTGATAGTCCATAGTAAGTTTAGACTTGGACTTTGAGGATTTTTTCTCTGTTTGAGCATCCATTTTGATAACTTTTCCACGATCTGTGATTAGTGTCGATGTTGTTGAGTCGTAATTTTCTTCCTCATCTTTACCACTGTTGTCAGGGTACTTTGGTGACTAATCAAAGCAAGTACAAATAACAAATGTAGAACACTATTATTAGCATATACAATAAATTTCAAACATAATCAAATATGAAACAATATTTGGAACATAACTACACATTATCAACTATTAAAAGTGGTCATATGAGGATTTATTACTGAAAACTCAAAGGACAGCACATAACAATCTCTAGGTTTCTAGGTAAGCACATAACAATCTCTAAATTTCTAGGCTTTATTCCAGAAAACTCAAAGGACATGTAAGCACATAACAATTTCTAGATTTCTAGGTTTTCTTTGAGATAACTACAAAGGACATGTATAGCTAATTTATAGATTTCTATAATTTTTTTGAGAAAACTCAAAGGACATGTAAGCACATAACAATTTCTAGATTTCTAGGCTTTATTCCAGAGAACTTCATAGGACATTTAAGGACATGTAAGCACACAAAGTCACACAATCACTTTAAAAATACCAGAGTGGATAAGTACCTTGATGAAATCACAATAACCTCTGATCTGAATTCCTTGCTCTTGCTTTCTGTAAATTTCTCTTTCATAACAATTGTAGTTTTTTGAAAGCCTTTTTTGAACATCTGGATTTGAATACTCTTGATTTGGAGTACCTTTGTTTTAGTTTCCATCTTTCTTTGTTCTTGTTAATTTTCTGCTCTTATTGTTGTCTGGTGTTCTAGTACGTTTTCTTGGAGCCATTTCCAGCCATTGTTGTATTTTATTTTTATTTTTGTTGTAGTTTTAAGACTCTAAGGTCGTACAAAAAATGGTCTATTTTGTGGTAGTGAATTAGTTCACAGTAATAATAATAATAATAATAATTAAGATTACTAGTGGAATATCAACCATTTAGTTTAGTTTGTTGCAAATTTCTATGAAACTTAACTCACTCGTTATTTGTAACCTTACTAATTAGATAAACTATGTTGAACACTAGTAGTCTTAACATTTGTAATTGGTAGTAATTGCCCAAATTTTAAAACGCATACCTAGATCAAGTGATAAACTTCCCAATATTTATTAGTCATTTTTCCTTTTTAAATTGACTATCTTTCTTTTGTGGGTATCTAGGAAGTTTGGTAATATCAACATAATGCCCGGTGGTTAATCAAGTTCAAAGACAAAATATAGGGAGAATGGAGAAATACTTACTGCTTGAGGTACATTATAGGTATATAATTATGTTTTTATTCCTAGGAACATTTGCTAAACTATTTATCTTATTGACAAGCGTATGGAGAGATTAGACCATCGTTTGTTGAGAAATTTGTCCACAAACTTGGAAAAGAATTTGTTTTGATTGATGCACAATTCAAAATTCACAAAGTTAAATTCAATCAAAACATTGAACATCCATTTCTCACTGATGGATTGATAAAGTTAAGGTAGTCTACTATGACATCTTGTCATGTAACTAACAATGGGAAGTCTACTATTTTTTCTTCTTCAACCACTCAGGCTAGACTGAATCAAATTGTTTCTCATTTACATTTTAAAATTGGTTCTCTCCCTTTCACTTATTTGGGAGTACCAATCTTTAAAGAAGAAAAAAAACCTATTCATCTGCAGCCTATAGAAGTCAAAATAAGGTTGAAACTCTCTAATTGGAAAGCTAGTCTTTTATCAATGGCTGGAAGGATTCAGCCAGTGAAATCAGTTATACATAACATGCTAACTTATAACATTGCTATCTATTCCTGGCCTATATCTCTACTTAAAGATTTGGAGAAAAAACATTAGAAATTTTATCTGGATTGGAGATAAGGAGAAGAGGAAACTTGTCACAGTCTCATGGAAAAAATCTGCAGACCTCTAGCTCAAGGGGGGTTGAATATGAGGTTTTTGATCACTTTGAATAATGCTTCCAATTTGAAGTTCTGCTGGGGGCTTCTCAAATCTCAGAATTCTTCGGCTTTGCTTCTCAAACATAGAGTTCTCAGGAATAAAAGAACCAAAAAGCATCACATTTTCTCTTCCCTTTGGAGCAACATAAAAGAAGAGTATTTGGTGATTTTAGAGAATTCAATTTGGGTGCTTGGTGATGGCTCTGATATCAACTTTTAGACTGATTCTTGGTGTGGATCATCCTTAGCATTTCTCTTCAACATCCCTTTGGCCATCAGGAATCTCCTGCAATAAACTGTAAAAGATTACATCTCGAGCAACTAATGTCATATCCCTCCTTAACTTATTCAGATGTTCCCTGCTTTCCTCACACTGATTCTACAAGTTTCTATTCCTGATGTTGTCCAGAATGATGAGCTTATGTGGAAACACTCCACTTATGGTGACTTTCTTCTGAAAGAAGCTTATGAATTCAAATCTCAGCAGCTTCAATAGAGTTCCTACAAATGATAACCTAATGCTTAGAGGATGCAATATTACCTCAATGTGCAGTAGCTACTTCAGAAGCACATACAGTTCTTTTCATCTTTTCTTTGATTGTATGTTTGATGTTACGTTGTTGTCTTGGTTTGCTAGATCTCTTAGTATGAATCTCCATTTTACATCAGTGGAAGACATATGGAATGTTTGTGATAGGTCATGGTATCCACAATGTAGAGTGGTTATCAAAGATGCAATGGTTAATATCCTTAACACCATTTGGTTTGTTAGAAATTAAGCTAGGTTCAACAATAAAATCATCACATGGAAGTCATCTATTTCATCAATTATTGTAGCAACCTCTTTATTTGGTAATCACACTTCAAAGACTTCAAACAACTCAATCAGAGACTTCTCAATCTTAAAGATCTTCAAATGCAACATTCACATCCTAAGATTCATGAAGTCAAAGAAGTTTTGTAGAAACTTCCCCTCTTCAACTGGATCAAGTGCAACATAGATTAGGTCTCCAGTGGTAATCCAAGAAATTCTGCTTGTGTGGGTATTTTCAGAGACCACAATGCAGATGCTCTATTTTGTTTCTCATAACCTTTAGGTATTTCTACTTCTTATCAAGCTCAACTTTGTGGTTTCATGAGAGCTATAGAAATTGCAAACTAGAAGCAATGGCATAACATTTGGATTGAGTCAGATTCTGCTTTAGTGGTTCTTGCTTCAAAAAGCTTTAATCACATTTGTTGGAACAAAATTTGTTTAACATTACCCTTTGAGTTTTGATGATAACAAGGTATTAAAAATTGTCAATTGGATATACTAATATTTGTTCAAGTGTGCAGAACCATAGACAAAAATTTCAATGTCTTATTTAAGCCTAAGTTCTTGAAGAACAAATGAGAGCAATGGAATAAACAAGAAGGAAGCTTGAAGTTTTGAAGAGTAGAAGTTCTGAAGACAAGAAGTTTTGAAGACAAGAGGTCCAGAAGAAGCTAACGTCATCAGAAGCACTCTCCTCATCAGAAGCTAGTTCACCAGAAGCTGACGTCATCAGAAGTTCTGAAGAACGTCAGAAGCTGATAGACTGAAGCTTTTCAAGTGTTGTTGAAACGATGATTTAATCACGTCTATCATTGCAGAAGACTAGAAGAATGTAGCAACGACTATTTCAAAAGGATTTGAAGGCTTTGGATGCTTATTCTTTGGAGAGAGTTGAAAAAAGACATTTTTACGAAGTGTACAACCACTATCTCTACTACTCTGTTTTTATGTCTGCTAGTACAAGAACAACAGCTGTGCCTGCAACAGTGTTCCTCCAGACTGGGAATGGATTTGAAATTGATCCTTCATAGGACAATAACCAAATCAGGCAACAGATCATTGGTAATTTGATCAAGCTTCAAACGACTCTTTTTGATGTGCTGACATTATACAACGTCTCTTTCACACCTCTATATAAAGGAGTGAAGACATAGAGAATTGCAAGACTCATACAACAATTTACAAGTGCCAAAACTCTGCTGAAATTGTTTCACATCAAAGTTCACTTATAATTTCTTAACAACTTTCATATCTTAGAAATTCTAGAGTCTTAAAGAGTCTGTATCTGATTTGTATCGTGAACACCACTGATTGTATATCAAGTGTTCAACCTTAAACAAATTTCTTTGTAATTCTGTTTGAATAGAAGTCTCTTGCAGTTGTGCTTGAGCAAAGGAAGTCTCTTGATTTAGTTCTTGAGGAGGGGAAGTCTCTTGATTAAGTTCTTGAGCATAGGAAATCTCTTGCAGTTATGCTTGAGTAGTTTGAACTCTCTTGCTAGTTTGAGCAGTGAGCAATTGTAATCAGATACTACATTTTAGTGAACTTTCCTTGGAAGTGCAAGGGGGACTGGACTACTTCCGGTTTGTGGAAGGAACTTGTATAATTGCTTTGTGTCTTTCTTTTCTCTCTCTCTCTCTCTGTTTTATTCGCTGCATCTAGATTCTGAACATCACTTCAGAAGCTGAACTCTATCTGCTTCTGAACAGTGAATTTAGCTTAGGAGAAAACGAAGAAAAAGATAACACAATTCAACCCCCTTCTTGTGTTTTTCTCACCTTCAACATTCCTTGGTGCTTAAGAAATCGTTGGAACAATGCAATGGAGATTTGTTGGTTACTCACATTTATAGAGAGGGAAACCGGGTAGCTGACTTATTGGCAAACCATGGCCTAAGTTTGCAATCCATCCTTTTTTGGCAAGATGCTCATGAGTTCATTAGATCTTGTTCTATTAGTAACAAAGCAGGCAGGCCTAATTTTAGATTTTCATCTTGATTTTGGGAGTTTTGGTCTAGTCCCCTCCCTTTTGTATTCTTCTCCTCTTTTCAATTAATTTTGGGTTGGTTAGCTTCTTTGCTACGACCCTTTGTGGTGGTGATTTTCCTTCAATGTTCGCCAACCATCAGATCTGCCATCCTAAACCACTAGCAACCACCACCTTCATACCACTTCCACTCGCAGCTACTCACCTATCCCACCATCTTTGCTGGTGTTGATAGAAAGAAAAAAGGTAGAGAAAGAAGTAAGGGTGTTCAATTCCAAACTGATCCAAATAAAACCGCAAATCGATCTAAATAAACCGAAAACCGCACAAAACCGAATAATATTGGATGTGTTTGGATGATATTTTATGAAAAGCGTTCGGATTGGATCAGATTTTGGATTGAATTTTCTTAACCAAACCAAACCGAGCCGTATACATATACTTTAATATATATTTCCATTTTTATAAGTGTAATATATTATATTAAGCTATTATTTATTTTCTTTTTAATTCTTTTAATACTACATATGGGTTTAATTTAATCAATTTTGTTTCTATTTCATATGTTTCAAAGATAATCAATCATTTTTATTTTGTACTATTTTTTTTTTAAAATCATATGTTATAGTTTATATCAAACCTATTATTTTATCATATTTTTATAAGCTTATTATTAATAAAAAAGTTACAATTTGTAATTTGGATATCCAAAAACTAATCCAAATTAAACCGCATTAAATTGGATCAGATCAGATCAGTTTTATAAAATTAATCATCCAAAACCAAACTGAACCGCATATAATCTTATCTTTGGATTGGATGAGTTTTTGCCTCAAAACCGGACCGCGAACACCCATAGATAGAAGGTTTGATAGTGAGAATCCTAAGACGTTGGTATGAAAATGACGATTTTAGTTTTTTTTCTTTCAAAAATTCTGAATTTTTTGACAATGAATGTATGAAGAATGATGATGAAGAGAATGAGGGGTCGTACACTTAAGTCATGGTTTAATTGTAAACTTATGCTCAATGACATTAATTTTAGAGCCCTTATACATGGATCACCTTAGGTGGTGTAACGCCCGTTTATTTTATTTTTGGTAGAGTTTAGAGTCCTATTTAATTGATTTATGTGATTATGTGATTTGTTTATTTAATTAAATGGTTTTATTAATAGTTAGTAAGAATAAGATAGGAA
>Ga0228711_1001651_pt1 | contig 33268 bp, 25 predicted proteins | sample MedpolnodulmetaG_2_FD_177996 | JGI IMG/M metagenome (GOLD analysis project Ga0228711, IMG submission 177996) | Root nodule microbial communities from Medicago polymorpha collected in Santa Monica, California, United States - brown nodules | ecosystem: Host-associated > Plants > Roots > Nodule... | reverse complement strand
TCCTCACCACCCAAAAAAAAAAAAAAGATTCGATAGAAGAAATTATACCTGCAGGGGCTTCGAAAAAGGAAAGAAAGTAAACCAGAAGAGAGGACATGACATACTTCAGAAGAACCAGTTGGCAACCAAAAGAAAGAAACTTATTATTCCACGACGACAAACGAGCCACAATATGGTCGACAACAGGTTTCCAAAAGCTCACTTTTCAAGAATGTCCACCAATAGGTAAACCTAAGTAAACAAAAGGAAGTGTCCTTCTTCGACAATTCATTACAGACGCCGCAACTGCCAACCAAGAATTAGAGATATTCACACCAGTCAACATACTCTTTTGAAAGTTCACCTTCAACCCCGACACCTCCTCGAACAACAAAAGCACAACCCGCATAGAACGGATATTCAACCAGCTCTTTTCACCAATGATTAAAGTATCATCGGCAAACTGAAGGTGGGTCAAAATCACCTCACCAACTCGGCCAATAGAGAACCCCTTAAACAAATGAGCTCCCACTATTTCTTTCATTAACACATTGAAACCTTCAGCTGCCAACAAAAATAAGAAAGGAGATAGAGGGTCCCCTTGATGCATCCCCCTCTCTATAGGAAATTCCTCTGTTGGGCAACCATTCACCTAAACCGCCGCCTTCGCTGTGTCAACACATTCTGAAATCCATTTTCGCCAAAGAGTTGGAAAATGCATATTAGCCATCACCATGTCTATATATTTTAGATCCACCGAATCGTAAGCTTTCTCAAAATCCACTTTGAACATTAGAAGATCTTTATCCATGCGCATTGCTTCATCTACAATAAGAATATAATTAGTCGATATAATATATAAAGGGAAGACATGATTTTGAAGTGGCATTTTTACTTTTATTTATACCTTAAAATAAAAAAATTTGATAAGAGCGTTATTGCCGGTGTCACTAAAAAAGATAAAAACTTTTTCTTTTCTTTGAGGAAAAGATAAAAATTTATATTTACTTTATTTTTTTTGTCATTGAAAATGATAAATATTTTATTATAATATGAAAGTGTAATGTGTGTATATAAATCAAATTCAAAACTTTATAAAAACTTTTGTACAAATTCATACATATGTATTAACACGATAAAAATAACAGACAACCATAAATGTTAGTATTCTACTAAAAATTGAAATGAGTCAACCATTTCGAAACAACTTTTTTACAAATAGTGGTATTTCTCAATGCGAGGAAGTATCAACAAATTGAACAAACAATGGTATCTGTCAAAACATCAGTGAGGAAATTGATCAAAAGTGTCAACCGTGTAAAGATCTTAGCTTCGTTTTCTGATTATTATTATTATTATTATTATTATTATTATTATTATTATTATTATTATTAGTGGTCCACTCTACTAAATTTTTAAGAAATGAATGTCATTGATTAAAAAAAAAAAAACTAACATAAGTAGCTCCCGTCATAATGTATAACCCCACATAAAAATTACTAGCTCTTAAAATCGGTTTTGGAAAAGAAGAGTGAAAAATACGTCGGTGGATTATAATTTTGGTATATGTTATACAAATAGTTATTCATAATTATAAAAATAAAATAAGTCATTCATATTTCCATGTGAAGAAAAAAAACTTTTAACACAATAACAATCACGACCATAATTTTTTTTCCTCTAAAATAATGTAGGAGTGTGTCGTTAACATGTACGCACATGTATCACGGTATTGATATCCTTGCCTCCTATGTACACTACATCACCACTTACATCTATGAGACAATTATTCCACCGAAGGGACGGTAGGAAAATACATGTATTTTCTTACAAGATAGGAAAAATACATGTTGTTGGTACATCTCCTTCAACAACAAAAAGATGTTGGATTGGTACATTATACATTTTCTACAAATTTTCAAAATATACATTTTCTACAAATTTTCAAAAGTGAGATATATAAAACATATGTAACTATAATTAGATTATAAATTTAGTTTTTGAACAATTTTTTTAATGAAAATGTAGTTTTAAAAAAAATGAATATATAGACATTTGTTACTGATTATTACAATGTTGTTCTAGGGTTGAATCTATAGACTTTGTCAGTGGAGAAACACAGTTCAAGTTTACGAGTGTTCTGGGTAATGAGTAACTTTTGATTTTCATACGCTTCCTCTCCTTTTAAGCATTCTTGTCAACTTATCTCTTGCAGTTTCTTGAATGTTCCTTTCTAGAAGTGTTTTTTTGCCCAATAGTATGAGTTATATCAGACTAACTGTCTCAATTAGACACCTCATACTCCAAATACGACATTGTTTCAAGAGTTGAGAGAATTGGATCGAGCAAAGAGATAGTGGGTTGCATATGAAATGTATGGGTCAACTACGTTGAAATCCAACCAATGTGTGATTCGAGCATAGACAAGGAGAATACTTTATTTGAGTTTGTTGGAATTAAACCTGTTTATTGAAATCCATTCAACTAATATAGAGGAAACTTGCATCCACTAATCATTTATCAATACTTTGGGATGAGAAAGGCTACCAATAAAAAGAAAAAAGACTCTGTTTCAAGTTGAAATGACTAGACGTGACTGCTATGTTTTTGGTGAACCAATATAAATCTTTGTGTTGATCTTCCTTTTTCTTAAACTATTTTATGCTTGTGTTTATTCATTTTTAAGTATTTTTTAAAAGAAGTTTCTTAGTTGCTTTTGTGGAAAAAGTTTATAACACAATTCAACCCCTCCTACCTCTTTGTTGTGTTTTTATCTACGTACACACTAATTTGGCCAAGTTTCATCGCACATTGCCAATATATTTAATACTTGCCCCATCACTCCTCTAATCAATGTTCTACTAAGATTAAAATGTTTAATCGAGATAATAGATTCCGCGTCGAATAAACCCAATACAAGGTTATATATTTGATATAGAAAAATTTAAGTTATTTTAAAATATAAAATATACTTTTTATAATTAATGTATTTCCATGAGTTTTATTTTTTCACAAAGGCTCAGTTTGTCACCCAAAGGTCCAAAGACTCCCATTCTAGCAATTTCTGAGCTCCTCATTTTCTTGGGCAGGCCTAACTCCCATGGCTAGGAGGAGTCAACAATCAAGGATCCTGGCACAAGATTTGTCCCACTTATGAGCATTATACTTCCATGATTCATTCTCTATATTATAAATAGGCTAAAATATGGTTTTAGTCCCTGCAAATATGCCTCGTTTTGGTTTTAGTCCCTGTAAATTTTTTTTATTGTTTTTGGTCCCTGCAAAATATTTTGTTTCCCTGGAGGGACTATTTTCAAAAGTAAAATATTTTGCAGGGACCTTTTTAAAAATCAAAAGATTTTGCAGGGACTATTTTTCTAATAAATGGGTTCAGTCATCATGTGCCACGTGTGCAAATCATCACTAAAGTGGGGCCAGGGACCAAAACCAAAACGAGACATATTTGCAGGGACCAAAAACAAAAAAAATAAAATTACAGGGACTAAAATCAAAACGAGGCATATTTGCAGGGACCAAAACCATATTTTAGTCTTATAAATATCACATGTGCACATTTTCTATCCTTAAACCTCAACTCATAAGAGCATCTTCAACGAAGATTCTTACTTAAAAAAGACCACTCTCCGTTAAGGACTCCCCAATAGAGTAAGAAAAAATGAGTCCCTATTAAGCATCAGTCAACTATATAAGGATTCTCTCATGTGAAACTAATAGGCCCTACATGTAAAAGAAGTAATAAAATATGTATTCGTTGGTTCCACTTGCAAAAGAATTAATAAATTATTTTTGTAAAATAACGTAAAGTTAGTGAGACCTATTTAAATATTTTTTTATTGTAGTCCTTATTAGTGTATTGTCATTAGAGTAATTGAGTTCTTAATAAATACTTTTATTAAAAAATAATAAATAAGTGATGTGCACATGTGAGGTCTATTTAAGAAGTCCTTATTAGTAGACTACCATTGTGATGCTCTAAACCAATACTTGAGCTTTGAAGGTACCACCCTCATATCGCAGGAGACGAAATGTTGTACTATCAGTTCACCAATTTGACATTTTGACCATCATTTTTGGTCCATATCAATAAGTATCCATGTACACAATTTTTTTTAGAGAAATGATATTTTGACAACCAATTTTAAACAACTTCTAGTGATAATTTGTTTCCTCTCGATCGTTGACCCTCTTTACAATCAAAAAAAAAAAATCATCATAAACATGTAATGGTTGATTGAAATTTTTGAAAGTGTTTCACTCAATTAAAAAAATTAAACCAGGAGAAAGTGTATAATTTAAATCTTGAATACTAAAAATAGTAAGAAGAATTTGTTTCTTAAAAAAAAAAAATGAAGGGTTTAGGTTATCGTGTAAAGATTTTTTTAACGGAAGTTAACATTTTGCTTAGATTTTCCCTTGTCTTGTCTTACACAGCCACTAAATTACAAAACTGTTGACTAGTAGTATTGGTGCCTTATCCAGCTAGCCACCAAGGCACATCTAATGACTAGTATAATTTATTGTATATATCTATACTTTACTGTCTACACAATCTGTGACTACCCCATCTCAATATTTGTGTATCAAATGTAGCTTTCAAATCTGCACAGTAATATTCTGTGGGCATCTCTAGTCCCTTTCTCATTAACCCAAATATCCCTGTATCTTTTCACTTATTTAACGATGTCATTTACTATTAAATTAAAATAGCATCTACCTAATTTAAACAACTCATAAAGCTGCTACTAACGACAAACAATATAATTTATAAAATTGGTTTACATCCTTAAATTTAAGACAGTGACCGGAGACCCCTTCGGTTGTTGGCTACGTTGTAATTATGCCCTCTTCCCCTATGTTTATTTTCACGACTTGTGTTATTAGACACATGATTTCTTACATTGTATCTTGCTTATTTGATATTCCATAAGCAATTTCAAATTAAAAAAAAACAAATGTAACTATGTATTATATACTTGCATCGTATGTATACCGTAGAAAATCTATAAAAAAAATGGAAGTTGATCAAAGAAAGACAGAGAAGTGAGCAAAAAGACCCTTTGCTTGTTGCTGGAGGTGGCGTATGTCATCAAAAGCTGGGAAAGCTAGGAGGAATCTGCCCTCTACAAACCCCTAAATAAAGCAAATGATTTTTTTAGGAATGGTCCCTTCGTTGCTCCGCGAGTCTACGCTCTACATGCATAATTAGACTTAAAATACTTTTTCTATATTCAATTTTTAACTCTAAATAAAATAGCCAATGTGCCAAAAAAATAAACTTCAAAAGCGGAGAAGCTATGGGTATCAACGATATTTTTCTTCTTCTTCCATTTAGTAAGTACTACTGTATGTTATAATTAGTTATCCTAATGATATATATTTAGCTACTCCAAATAAATATAATTTTGTCAAAAATTAGTATAAATAAGATAGTCAAAACATTACCATTTGTTTAATAAAATTATTTTATATTATCTTGACACTTCCAATCTTTAAAGTTTATAAGGTTAATTAAGTAAATGGTCCTTATAAATATTTAGAATTTTATTTTTAGTCTCTACAAAATAAAATCGCATTTTTTAGTCTCTGTAAAAAAATTCGTCAACATTTTTAGTCCCTGTAAAAATTTTACGTCAGCATTTTTAGTCCCTAGAATGATAAAGGAAAATGTCACGAAGACTAAAAAGTGTGATTTTATTTTGTATGGACTAAAAACAAAATTTTGAATATTTATAGGGATCATTTACTTAATTAACCCAAGTTTATAAAGATTTGATAGCAATGAAAATTGTAAAAATGAATTTCCGCTATGGTTTGAAGTTGTGTTTGGATACCGGATTTAAGCATGTGTTGTGTCTATCTGATTTAACTACCGTTGTTGACTTCATCCAAAATGATTTGAATGTGCATCACAAGTATAGAAATTTGATCATGACTATTAAACACCTTCTTCATAGAGATTGGATGTTTAGTTTACGACATACTTTACGTGAGGATAACACTCTAGTTGATTTTCTAACTAGAAAGGGTGCTCTCAGTAACAATAGCCTTGTTATTTTGAATGAAACCCCTCCTCGTATGGCATCTCTCCTCTTATCCGATGTCTTGGGCGTTGTGTTTGTTCGACCCTAGTTTGGTTCTTTTCTTGTTGTTTTCCCTTTGTCATGAGCCTTATTTTCCCCTTTTGAATATGTATTTTTGGTCACAATTGAGTATCAAATATTGTCTTTATTTTATACATCTTGCAACATTATTAGTAGTTCTAAAGCCAAATATTGTAAAAAGTATAACGTAGATCAAGATTGAGAAAACAATTCCAATTCAGGGGAAGATAAAGTCATAAAGTACTTTCCTAAAAAAATGTTAAAAGTAACACCGTTGTAGTTGTTGCATCACTTGATGAACATGTGCCTCAAGGCAGAAGAACTTTGCATGGTCACGTTGATGATACTTAGATTAAAGATACACCCCAATAAGTTGAGGTAGTTGTTGAAGGGGTGTAGGTTGAAGACATTGATGTAAACAATGTACCACACGACACCTCATGTTCAATACTTTTATTAAACCCATGCTCGTTTTCCATTATGAAGTTCTTGATTTGTTTAGATGAATTAAATTGAATTAGATATTGACTATAAGAGCTCATGTAAATGCCATAAATTCAAACACACCATTATTCATGATATGAAAATACCCAACCAAAATTTGGAAGACATGACAACAAAACCCGCTCCTGTCAGACCCGACCGTCCCGAATTTAACGGGAAAAAACCGATCTAATTGGGTGCGGGTGCAGGTGTAGGCGAAATCTGAATTTTTAGTACGGGGCTTGGGTCGGGGGATGCTTACACCCGCCCCACACCCACCTCCATCCCACATCCGCTTTTTGAAATTTATTTTATTAAATTTTATAATCTTATTTTCATAAGCACCAACCTATTTTAATATATTACTATTCTTTAGAAACATATTTATTTTAATTATTTTGCTCTTTTAAAAAAAGTATTGGATTTTTAATTATTAATATAATTATTGTTTTTTGTTGCTATGAAAAAAAATGAAAAAAATGCATTTTTATAATATTTTATAAAAAATAAAGTTTTCAAGGGTGGGGGTGGTGGCAGTGCCGGGAGACCCATCCCCATTGGAGCTGGGGTTGGGTGCTCAATTTTTACCCCAATATAGTTGGGGACGGGTGTATGGAAGCAAGGGCGGGGACGGGGATGCTTAAACCCTCCCCCGATCCGCCCCGTGGCCAAGGTGGGAAACATATTAATTTGGATAATGACTCTATTTCATTCCATGATACAGTCGTAGTCGTTGATATGATTTATTGTGGTTATATGCAAATAACAAAGATATAAACTGAGGAATCACATGAGATTTTCACTAAAGGTGGAACATTACAACTCTCAATTTAGAGGTGAACTCAAATTTGTTTAGCTTAGTTTTAATTTTGTCCTCGCATATTTTTGTTATTTTGATTTTGATTTTCTTTTTCTCTTTTATTTTATGTTATTTTCTCTTTTTTTTAATGAAGTATTATTCTTAGAAAAGTTGAGTCAATGTTTTTAAGAAAATTATCTAAACTGAATGGAGAACACCCCTGTAACATACTCCCTCTGACCCTATTTATAAGAAACATTTAACTTTTTTGATTCATTGCATAAATGATGTATTTGGTCTATATTTTATACCAAGTACATTAATTACTCAATGAATCTAAAAAATTAACTTTTTCTTATAAATAGGACCGGAAGAAGTATATAACTAACAAAAAGAGATAGAGATAGAGATAGTCAGATTGAGATTGTGCAAGATTTATGTTTTATATGGTCGTTTTGTTTTGTCAATGTTATAATTAAAATTAGTCTTACAATCTACATTATATTTTTTCCATGATATTATTCCAGACTTTCAGCCTACGTATTAGCAAAATTCAATCATTTCAAAGAAGATATATATGAAACACATTTATAATGATCGTCTCCCTTAAATAATAAATATTCTATAAGCATGGGTCAAAGATCCAATCTTTCATCTAGGAGTATCAAGATATGTGGAGTCGAAGTTTGGACCTCAAATTTATCACTTATTAACTTAAGTTAATTACTTTAAGGGATGATTGTTTAGCCGCTAAACCACTTGAAAGAAGAAAAAAAAACTCAAGATATACTCTCTTTTCTTTTTTGTTGACTCAAGATACACTTTATTATTTGTTTATCACTCCACGATATTTGTATATGGTGGCGCAGCCGGCAATATTTTTATGGAAGGGCCATACGTTTAGGATATATATGTATATTAATAAATTTATATATGAAGTTATAGGTCAAGTGGCTTATTTGTTTTAATTTTAGCTTTTAGTTTTCAAGAGTTTTTTAAAAAGAATTTCATAATTATAACTACGTCTAATATATGATGAAGAACATTTGGAATTATGACACGGGATCATGTTTCAAGTGTTTTGTAATTTTTTTATTTATTGAAAGAACTTTGTATTTTGAGAGTCCTTCTTCTTCTCATCTATCTTTATTTGTGTGGTGATTTTCTTCTCATCTCTAATTAATGAAGTGTAAAAAAAAAAACAAATCAATTCAACAGACTCTATGAAATTATGAATGTGTAATCAGCATCAAAAACGATTTTATGTATGAAAGAGCTTTTGGTCAGACAATAAACCTCCAAAAATTAATGATTTTTTGTAGTAAAAATGTTTGAACTACAAATCATAATAATAATAATGCAAGCATTTTGGACGTGCAAGCTCCTATAGGTATTGACAAATATTTAAGGCTCCCTTCTATGACAGGCAGAAGCAAAAAAAACCATTCTTCAACTTTATCAAAGAAAGAATTTGAAAGAAGATAAATTCATAGAATGTCTCTCAAAAACCGGTCGTGAAGTTCTCGTCAAATATATGCTTCAATCTATCCCTACCTACTTTATGAGTTTGTTTTCTCCCTCTCTCTCTTTGTGATGAAATTAAAAGAATGATGAATTCCTTTTGGTGGGGTCATTCGAGAGGTTAAAGTAGAGGTATTAAGTGGTTTTCTAAGGATAAACTGTTTATGCACAAGAATGATGAATGTATGAATTTAAAAAATCTATCTATCCTTAATCTCTCCATGTCAGGCTAACATGGTTGGAGAGTGGAGACTTATGACAAATCATGATTTGTTGGTAGTTAGACTTTACAAGGCAATACATTATCCTAGATGCAATTTCTTTGAGTCGACTTTGGGACATATGTCCAACTTTCTATGGCGAAGCATATGCAATTCTAAATTTATCCTCAAAGCTGGAAGCGGATGGAGGATAGGTGATGGTGAAGATATTTTATGTTTTGTTTTTCAAAAAAGATGGACGGATTTTAAATGAAACAACCATACAAGATGTTGTAGCCCTCTCTCTTGATTTTCCATTATTCATATCTCTGCTCAAAACCTCGTATTTTCTTTATCTATTGTTCGTCATTCATTGGCACCACACCGTCCCTATCCATACAATAAAAAGGGAAGAAAATTAATTAGAAGCATAATAAGAAGAATACCTAAAAAGATGTGTTTATTAGAAAGTAAACGTGGTACAATTCCATTCTTGTAATTACACGAGGTTGCAACTTATGTAACCATCTCTTGGCAGAATGTATATAAACGCAATCATAGTCAATAATAGCACCTCTATGCATGATTAAACAATTTTCCTCATGGCCTTTTTTCTTTCGACAAAATCCCACGACCCTTTAAACAACGGAAATGCTAACAAATGCTTCAAGTGTACTTGTTTATTAATCTAAAGATTTGTTTTTTTTAAAATTATATTTTCAATACATTAAAACTTTAAAAAGAAATATTTTCTACATAAAATTCACAAATAATTTATTCATTTAAATTCTTAACAAGTTTCCTTAAACACTTATTAGCATATACCAAATCAGAGAAGAAAAAAAACTCATCAATTAGAAGGAGCACGGGTCGCCACAACGAATATGACTTGTATACAAACAAAAAATTGGCAAAACAAACCTCAATCATTTTAGTCTAGAGAGAGTGATTAACAATTATACTGAACCCCAACACATCATTCCGTTTTTGATACGGATTAAAATACCAGTATAACTAAAAATAATAAATCCCAAAATTTATTTTCTTTAAAACGGAATTTCAAATTCTACAAAATTCTTCAAACTTGATAAAATTTCTTACTATAAAACTTTTTGTTTTATATATCAAACCAACAACCGTGTTTGATTTTTTTTTTAATTGTAATAATAAATAATCTAACCCAACATTCTCTTTTCTTATTTTAGCAAGGTTGTTCTATTAAAAATATCGTTCCTATTTTAGAAATATTGTTTATATTTTAATGAGATTTAACTAATTTTTCAATTGACAATTTAAGCATTGTTATAAAAAAAATACATTTTTTAAAGAAGAATAAATAAAATACTTTAAATAAAAGATAAAATTGTATAGGGAAAAAACCAGCCCTATTAATATAGTATAGAGTATATTTGTTAGTCCCCGTAAGCTTAGCTCAGTTGGTAAGGATAATGCATATGTAAGTTCTAGGGTTCGAATCTCGGCCACCATCCAAAAAAAACAAAGTAAAAATAAAGTCTATTGTCAAAAAAAAAAAGGTCTATACATCTTAAAAGAAAAACAATATACTATATAAATAGGCCTGTAGTATAGGGTTTTTAGGGTTTAAAGGAAAGTGAAAGAAGAAGTTGAAGAAAGAATTTCTAAGGAGAGAAGGAGAGATATCGTGGGAAGTAGAAAAGAGAAAGCTTGAGATTCATCACATCTTCACTCACCATTATCATCATCTTCTTCATTTCCAAATCTATTGTTTCTCAGTTTTCATTTTTCCTTTACTCAAGGTATTTTCATTCTCCTTCTTCTTTTTCTCTTTTCAATTCTGATTGATGGATTATTATGCAATGCTTTTGTCTAGGGTTGATGATTTTCACAATCTCTGATTTTCATTATTGTATTTTCTCTCATTTTCAATTCTAGTCAAGCTCTGCCACTACTATATCTTTGTCTGAACATAAACAATGGATGTTAGCAATGAAACAGAAAGGAAGGCAGCCACGCAGTTTGAAACTTCTCCCGAAATAGTCAGATCGTTTTTTCAGAGCCAAAAGAAGCTTGAGAAGGTAACAAATCTTCCATTATTTTGCAAACCCGAAGTTTTCAATATTCGTTCAATGTGTCTAGAGCCTTCAATTCAATGCGTTCAGTTTCATTTGGTAGTTATATCTTGTTCTGATTTTTATTTAATTTTAAGTTTGATGTTATGATTTTAGCTAACTAAGAGGTTGAACGATGAAGTACTGGAAGAAAAATGGGAGCACGAGAAGTTAAGGAAATTACAGTATGATGAGCGCAATAAAGTTATCGAATAGTTACCTAATTTTTGGTCAACTGTTGTAAGATATTTTTTTTATTTGATGTTGAGATTTATGTTGTGATTCCGGTTTTTGTTTTTTTTTTGTTATGCTATGAAATTGTTAAATTCTTTTTGTGAATGTCTTGTTTATTCTATTTGTTATCCATGTGCAGTTTGTGAATCATCCTCTACTCGGTGATTATTTTACCAAAGAAGGTTTGACTTCTTTTGTCGCATGAGATTAAGCAGTATTTTTGTTAGGTTTCAATGATCTTGTTGGAATAATATTTAAAACCCCTAACCAATATGTTATGGTCCTATTTTTGTATGCTTTTGAATTTGGTGCTTATTAAGCTTTTATGAAATTTCAAATCAAAACAGTTTTGGGTTTATGAATTTTTCTAGCATTTTTTCCCTATGATAACACTCACAATGACATAATTTTATTGATTGTGTGTCTTACGATTCATTATAAGATTCAATTTACGATTCAAGGTATCATATGCTTTCACTTTACGACTATAACCGCTGTGCCACTTCTACTTTTGTTGAAATATTGTTGTTTCCAAAAATGAAATACATGACTAAAACATTTTTTTTTAAATCCCCAACCGCCCCAGCGGTTTCCTCTTTCGTAGTAGTTATTTTCTATTATTAGCGGTACCTTTATTGATAGTAATTTTTTTTCATTTTTTTTGGTGTACGCTTACTACGTTTTACGATATTAAAGTTGCATTTTAAAATTGTAGATAATTTGACTGATCCAGATGATAATTTTATCATTAGAAACTTCACTTTTTCCTGTAATTTTGCCGGCCTCTTTGTTTCTCCTATATTATATTACTTGAAGTTGTTTATTCTGACTTTTTATTTGCAAAAATCGCTACAGTAGACTATAACATTACTTTGTTTTGACAAAGTAATGACTTTGATTCCATATTCATTTTTGTTGATTTCCATGTTCATTTTTGTTGATGCAATGTAAATGTTGTTGATTTACTTTTTTTGAGATTGTGCATGTCGATCATTCTCAATTGTCACTTAATTTGATTCTTTCTGCGTTTATATGCAACTCTACAAGTAATAATATAGTCAATTTGATATTTTATATATGAAACTCTATGCACGGGTTAGAGTCTAGTTGATAGAAATGCTTTGCAGTTCACATTTAGGTTATGGAAATTTATATTTACTTAAATTGTTCAATTAATGAATAACAATAGTTTATGAAAATATTTCTTGTTCAGAACTTTAAGGATGACAATCCCTATTTTAGTACAAGACAGATTGTAAAGACTTATACCGTCTCTGGAGACATCAGGGTTACTCCTATAGATTGGAAAAACAAGAGCAAGGTAAGCCCTTGTACTTCAGTGTTGTTCTTTCTCTATCAACTTTTTTCTTTTATTTTGTTTATTTTCAAAACACGATCTTATGCTATCAGGTTCCTAGAGGAGTTAGTTACGGGAATGAAAAGAAGAAAGATGTTTATGGATAATATCAGGTTGGTGTTTAAATATGTTTTCTTTCTACAAAAGACTTTAAAAAACAAAGAAAGTTATTTTTTCTTAAAAAAAAAAAAAAATCACCTTTATGGCCCATTATGGATTATAAAAAAATGATTTTGTTATTCAATAATATAGATTTTAGTTTTTAGAGAATTTTGTATAAACAAATAGAAACTATATTGTATTTGCTTTACCATGATCATGATGACTTTTTTGAAAAAAGAAGTAAGTTATAGAAATGGACTTGCAACTCATTTTACCGGGAAAACAAAACTTGCTCTCAAAGAATGTCAGGTTATGGGCACTTTTAAGATAAGCTACTAACAACTTCTCATTTGTAGCAAAACTTCTATAAATTATATATGTATTTTTTTTAAAAAAAAACTATAGTATAATGGCTCTTACTGGTTTTGTATTTTAGATCTCTTATTGTTCTTCTATAAATTGGGTGAACTTTTGGAGTTTAGCCTAGTCTCCAACTTTATTTGTGTCCTCCCCATTGCATGGTTAATATATTATTCACTATTATTTATTATTACACGAGCAAGGTTGTAATCAAGCTTATTAATTTGCACATGATGAGCAAGAACCTAGTTAGTTATGGTGTTCCAATGAATGCAGTTTCTTCACTTGGTTTTCTAAGGATGACAACGCTAAGGTATTTCTTTTGAGGTTTTTGTTAAATTCTTCTATAGTATGCATTTGTATCTCATATTTTCCATTTATCTATTACAACAATAACTGATGTATATTTTAGTTTTTTTCTTCTTCTGACATATTAGATCCTTGTGTAATTTTTCATGCTAAATTGTAGTTTGAAGAAATAATTAAAGATGACATATGGCATAATCCATTCAAGTATCTCGATGATGTAAGTTGATTTTTTATTAGCAGTGATAACTATTCTTCTATATTTTACACCATTCATTTTATTTTCTCGTCCTTTACCATCGTCTCTATCATAGGGTACTCTAATGGTAGTTGATTAAAATGGAACAGGAGGACCCGTTGAAGCAAAAGAGTGACGAGGATGAGTCTGAGGAGGAGGAAGAAGATTAGGGATTAGAGCCGATGATGTGGTAATTAATGTTCCTTTTTTTTTCCTTCCTTGGAAAGCTTAGTTTTGTAGCAAATGTGCTAGAGTTGTACCTGTATTTTTAGCCCATCAATTTTATTTTTTTTCATGTTGAATATGTGTGCTAAAAAGTTTAGTTACTAGGTAACTCGTGTTTGCCTTTGATTTGGGGAAGACGGGTATTCAAAGAGGAAGAAAAAGGGAAAAAAAATTATAGCTTTACTAAAAAAAAATTATTTGGGATTAGCTAAATGGCACAATTGAGAGCAATTGTAGCTTTAGCTGGCTATAATTGCTTGAGCTGGCTTTTGGGGTTTAATTTGGCCCAATATATTCACAATTCTAACATTATATCAAAACCTATCATAGACTTGATGTATATCCAAATGGATATGTGTAGTTCTATAAACTTCACCTACCGTATGTTTAGATCCATTGTTGTCTAGATATATGGCTGATGCACTCCTTATTATGAAGATTTGGTTTGACTAGCTCTTGTCATTGTTTTAGATCGTATGCTAGATTCTGCCAGACTTAATAGTTGACAAGTCATATTATATATGTTGAGTGACTAATAAAATGTGATCTAAATTTCATTTTATCATTCTACCAATAAGAAGTCAGATGTGCTGAAATTTATTTATTATTTTAATATCATTGTATAAAATGGGATCTAAATTTCATTTTATCACTCTACAAATAAAATAATCTGAAGTCCGACACCTACAAATAAAATGATGAGTACAAGGTCCTCATTTTAGATGTTTTGTTGGTTATTAATATGATATATTGGATTCCATGCCTTGTCTTAAAGCTATAGTTTGATGTACAACCGTTTGATTCTGACATGTTATTACAAATTGAATAAAATAGGAAGATAAGCCAACCTTTACAGCTTTTTAGTATATGTGAATTTGCAAGATTATGTGCTATTGGACTGTCTCATATATATTATTCTTTTTCTTTTATGATGCTTCGTAAATTCATTTCTGGTTATCAAAAAGGGTGCACCATATACTATATACTATTTTTTGCTGATTATGGAGTAAATCTTGCAATTAAGAAAATGATGTTTTTGAGTCTGTATCGGAAGCTACAAGCATCCTAAGAGAATTTAAATTCATTTGTATGATATCCTAAAGCATTTTGATGCTTTTGCCTTCACAATGACAGTGAAGGATGTTGTGTTTGAGTTGATGAAGTCTGACCATCATCAAGCCAAATGACGATCTTACTCCACAACACTATCAATTTTTCTTTTAACAACTTAATTGGGACCTGAAATATACACATGCATGTATCATTCTAACCAAGTCTCTGGCTTTTGCAGATGGGATATTCTTCGAGCTGAAAATGTGTTTCATCTGATACTTGAAACTGAAATTAATGTTAGCTTGTGTGTGGTCTCAGTTATGATCTTTGGTGTGTGACTTTCCCTTACAACATTATCGGCAGGATTGATTAGTCTGCTTTTTTTTCTTCTTGAGTTTTTCTAGGAAATTTCTTGTACATGTAATGAACCATCGATGTAACAAAGCTTTGCCTGTTCTTTGTCCCTTTAATGTTGAAATTTTAGTTATATTTTACATTGAATCATTTCCCCTTTGCCCCCGGTTCTATATCTCCCCTGTTATTTCTGTTAATAGCAATGCCAAGAATTAAAATTGTATTTCAAGTTGAATTTTCATCGGTTCACATTTGTTGGATTTTCTAGGTCCTTCTGTGCACAGATTATGACCAAGTTTTTTCACAATAGTCTTTATTTATAATATTTGCACAGGCATCCTAAATTATATTTTTTTAATCATTATTATGTCGCATACTTATAATGTATGCAATGTTACATTATAATCTCGAATTTAAATGATTGAATTTCAATTGCATGCTTCAGCTTGAACTTCTTGGACATATCTTGCTTAATTAATTAACTCTAACACGAAAGAAATTTTGGAGACTCAAATATTTGATATAGCTTTCTCAAAATGGGGTCTGGTTAGACGGTTCTTTCGATTTTGTCAGATTCAATCCATTTTTTGTTTGGATTTTTTACCGGTTCTATAGGATTAACGGTTTTATGAGGTTATCCCGATTGAACCGGCTGGGTTGGTCTTTAAAACATTGAAGAGAATTTTCTTAGACGAATCCCTTCCATTAAACACTTGTTTAACATCCTACTCTTGAGTGTGAAACACTTGTTTAATGTTCTACTTGTTTATCGTGTAGAGTACGAAAAATTGATTATTGATTTGAAAATGATTGAAAGTTTAATTTGGTTATGAATGGTTGAGAGTTTAAGATCACACCATCCTATTTTCCGTTAAAAAAAATATTTTATAATTTAAAATGACCAAGTTATTGCAACTCTCTCACGTCCAAAAAAAAAAGTTGTCACAACTCAATAATTTAAATATTTTAAGACTAAAAACATAGGATATCTCAATCAATTTTATTGTAAGAAAAAATTCTTATTTTAAAATTCAAAATCATCAAATTGTCACAACTTAAACATTTTAAACTAAAGATTAAAGAGATGTCATATCTTAGTTAATCCTTGATATAATAAAAAATATAGCATTTGATTAGTAAACAATACTAGTATAATGACTCATTCTGACGGTTAAATTTGAATAAAATATTTAATGATTATGTAATTAAATTTGATCTTTTTTTTAAGAAGTTAAATTAACCAATTTAAATTGATACAGGAGAAAATCGAACCTGAGACTTCAAAGAGGAACAGACTCCTAAGTCACAAATCAATATCACCAAACAAACCTAAATTGGTTAAAATTTGAAATAAATTAATGTTAAAAATATAAGATATCTATTCCTTCTTTGAAAAAAGAAAATAAAAGAACATATACACCTATGCACATAGGTAGAGGTGTCAATATCATAGAGCTTTGAAGTTTAGGCTACAACCCACATAGTAAGGGGGTTTGAAAATTCACAAAATTAAAAAACTCACATTCATGCAAGCCCACAAATAAAAAAATCAAAAGGCCCCAAAGCCCTAAAATTTCTATAAACATTTTTTCATTTTTAAAACTTTTTTTTACCGAAAAAAACCTTTTTTACTGGAAAAAAACTTTTTTTTCCCAAAAAAACTTTTTTTTTTATCGGAAAAAAAACTTTTTTTTACCTTTATAGTGGAGCTTTTTTAGGCGCACAAATAAATAAATTTTAGAGTGGGCTTGACCCTAAATATTTTGTTTAATTAGGGAGCTTTAATTTAGTAAATTTGGTGAGAGCTTTTTTAAGTAGGCTTTGAATTTGGGCTCTATTCATACCATATCTCTATGCATTGGTGATGACTCTAATCTACTTACTTAGGATGTCATATTTCATTTCAAAGGGTGTATATTTGTTATTATTGGCCGGATTTCATGTATTGTTGATGTCAACTTGAACTAAGCTTTCGAAACAATTTTGTAATGTAAATGTGAAGTTAATTTTATATTTTGGAAACATACGTCTGTATAATTTGTGGATCTACTTATTCCTTTTATCTCATTTAAATAATTTTATAATTCCCTTTCACATGAATGAACATGTTCATACTGTAATTATTATACAATTCGATTCCTTTGATTCTTCCATTTATTTATCTAACAACACCAAAATCTTTCATGCCAAATGAAATTCATCATGTCCACCGCAACTCCACTTCTCACACCCCGCCACGTGGCAGTCATCGGCGCTGGCGCCGGAGGCTTAGTAGCAGCACGCGAGCTCCGACGAGAAGGACATCAAGTAGTTATCTTCGAACGAGGTGAAGAAGTGGGCGGATCATGGGTGTATACTCCAGAGGTAGAATCCGACCCACTCGGTTTGGACCCGAACCGGAGGGTTGTCCACTCGAGCCTATACAATTCACTCCGAACCAATTTGCCTCGGGAGAGTATGGGTTTCCGAGATTACCCTTTTAGAAGAAAAGAAGAGAAAGGGAGAGATTGTAGAAGGTTCCCGAGTCATGGAGAGGTTTTGTTGTATTTGAAGGATTTTGCTGTGGATTTTGAGATTGGTGATTTGGTGAGGTTGAAGACAGAGGTGGTGTTTGCTGGGGTGGGTGAAGGTGGGAAATGGACGGTGAGATCTAGATCGGTGGAGAGGGAATGTGTGGATGAGATTTATGATGCTGTTGTTGTATGCAATGGACATTATTTTCAACCGAGACTTCCCAATATTCCTGGTTATTTTCTCACTTCTCTCTATTATCTCTTTCTTATTTATATATTCTGTTTTCGCTTGGAGTATGTTTTTTATCTTTTCAATTGGAAAAGATAAAACTTAGAGATTATCTTACAAAAAAAATGTTACTTATTTTTCCAATTTTTATTTCATTATTCATAGTGAAATATTTATTTCTTATTTTTAAAATACATCAACATTTTCTTTGTACAAAAATTATTTATTGCTATTTTAAAAAAATTACTTAATACTAAAATACAACCCGCTAAATGTTCATACTTATTATTGTTTTTTTTTTTTTTAAAGGATTGTACTTATTATTGTTATGGGTTGTTAATATTTCAAGGGTTTTGTTAACGGGACACTCTCTAAGCTTCCTAAATTTAGAAATTATTTTTATAAAAAGTCAACTATTACAATTTTCAATACACAATTTTTCATTAAAAATTTATCATTTAAAGTGCTTAAAGAGTTCCCTGCGCACTCATTAACATTTCCCATATTTCAACAACCGAAAGAGAAATAGTTTTATCTGCCTATAATAATAATGTGTACTCTGTCTTAGCTGAAATTATAAACAAACTTCAATTTAACAATCCGGTTCACCCTTTTCAGGCATTAATGCATGGCCAGGGAAGCAAATGCATAGCCATAATTACAGAACACCCGAGCCCTTTCAAGATCAAGTAAGTGATATGACTAAATCTATTGATACTAGTTCCATTAGGATTCTTTTTTAGTTAAAATAAAACAATAGTACTCCAAAGTTAACAAACTCAAATCACTTATAGCTCATTTGGTTCTGTGTTGATTAGTAGTGTCAGTTTCATAATTTTTTTAACATATAACGTTGAAGTTACTATGTTTATTTTAAGAAATGACAATCATATTTCGTCTTCATGACTTTTATCTATCTTTTGTGTTTGGTAGGTTGTAGTTCTAATAGGTGGTGCTGCCAGTGCAGTTGATATCTCTCGAGACGTGGCAACCGTTGCTAAAGAAGTTCATATTGCAGCTAGGTCTGTTGAAGAAGATAAGCTTGGAAAGTTACCTGGCCATGATAACATGTGGCTTCATTCTATGGTAAAACTTGTTATCTATGGTGAGAATTAGATGGCCATCATGACATTAGTATCCATAAACTTTTTTGATAATTGTTGCTTAGATTGTTTGATCTTCTTGATCTCAATGCAGATTGACAGTGTTCATGAAGATGGTACAGTGGTTTTCAAAGATGGAAATGCGGTTATTGCTGACTTCATTGTACATTGCACAGGGTATTCTTAACATTCCCTATTAGTTTTTCTTTTAAACCAGTTTCTATTGTGGGCTTAAGTTTTAAATCGCAAATGCGGCTGCAATACAAATGTTTTGGAGTAACCACATTAACCGACAATGTCAAAATTGCGAAGTTATAGCAACGACAGGCACAACTGCAATTTAAAACCATGTTGCGCACTCAAATATCTTCAGGCATAAGTAACCTGCAACTGAGACATAAAGTCTTGCATACTAATTAAAAGAAAAAAGTGAATCAATGTTGATGTCCATTTGTTCCTTTCCTAGGTACAAGTATGATTTTCCTTTCCTTGAAACCAATGGTGTGGTGACCGTAGATGACAATCGTGTTGGACCACTCTACAAGCATGTTTTTCCACCGGCATTAGCTCCATGTCTTTCCTTTGTTGGGTTACCTTGGAAGGTTGCTCCTTTCCCTTTGTTTGAACTGCAGAGCAAGTGGATAGCTGGAGTTTTGTCTAATCGCATTGCCCTTCCTTCAGAAGAGGAGATGACTAAAGATATTGAAGCTTTTTACTTGTCACTTGAAGAATCTGGCATTCCTAAGTGGCACACTCATAATATGGGCACAGGCCCGGCCAATGTTCAGGTGCCTTTATATTTATTTTGTTATATCAAATTTTTATTAGGTTGTTTCTTCTTGTATTATAGTGTACATATGTGTATCTAATTCTAAATTGTTCAGACTTAGGTAACATTTGTCCACAAAATGCAATTATAGCGCTAAAATATTCTGTTTTTTTTTTACCATGTTCTGTTTCAAAATGCATCAAGCATGAAACACTGCAAAAAGATGTAAATAGTTAACTATTCTTTAATGGAAGCCTGATATGTTAAGGAATGTGCATTATTGCAGTGGGACTACAATAACTGGCTTGCAGATCAGTGTGGTGTTCCTGCTATGGAAGAATGGAGAAGGCAAATGTATATGGCTACATCTAAGAACAGGCTCCTGCGACCTGAGACTTATCGTGACGAGTGGGACGATGATGACATTGTTCAACAAGCTGAGCATGAATTTGCTAATTATCATATATAATGTTGTATTGTTTTGAGATTTATCAAGTACAAGTCATTCATGCGCCATACACCTAGTACAGTGTTATTCTTAACGATCAAAAGTCAGCTTTAAAGTGCAAATAAGAATGTAAATTATATATGTTTGGAATACTTTGAATAATTCTTTAATGAACTTGTGATAATGATGTAAATAACTAGGGCATGAAATTGTTTATTTGCAATGAAAATTAATTGAGTGAATGTTCATACACAATAGCTAATGTAGTAACATTAGTCACAAGACTTTATTATCCATAACTATAAACCGTACTTGCAAGATTTAGTCGAGATTGGTTTTGGAACGTTGAATTGTTAATTTACATGCATAACCAGAGCACACAATCTAAGATATCAAAGTATCAGTACACTTAATCTGTAACATCAGTTCATGAAATTGTTGTTCTGCCATGTAAGGAATAACATTCTAGCGTCCATACAGCTCATTATACTCTTATCCACACATTGAAGACTTGATCAGCAGTTCAGTACATGTGTCCCAGGTACATGGTGTGTTTTGCTTAAACTTGAATCTTGGGAAAAAACAAAACGAATGGTTTGAATCTCTTCTCAAATTTGGTTGATGCTGTTAAAAGCACTATAACAATTAAATGCTACATCCTGCTGCAAGCCATGGAAAGCTTGATTTAAGAATAGTAAAAAAATAAACAGCCTCAGGTTCCATCTTCATAAAATTCAACTGGTGAAAACAAAAAAAATTGGAATCAGTTCTATGTCCAGAAACAGAAATCCATTTTTTCCTATAACGGAACTAAATTTTGTCTTGCAGCTCAGCCTGAAATTTTTCTTGAAATATTTTGTAACTGTATCAGTACAAGATTAAAAATCAACTGACCAAACAATTTTATCGGTGTAATCAAGTAATAAGCATATGATACTACCTTACCGTTACTTGTCCGCAGAGTCCTTTCTATATTCATTGGGCTCCCCTTTCTTCTTTTTAGCACTTGACTTCCTTCCACCTTTCTTGGTCGGTCTTTCCTCTTTGATTGTGAAGAGATGACTATATTTTTCCATTACTCTCTCTTTCTCTTCAATCAAGCCTAACATCTCATATGCATTTGCCACTTTTTGAATGATCAATTTATCCCGAGGTTTACGATCAAAAGCTTCCAGTCCCTTGAAAAGCTTTTAATCAAGACATGAAATAAAGGTTACCTGAGTTAATTGAACTATAACCGTATATAGCCATCAACAAAGAGTAATAGAGGCTAGCAAAATACTACCTATATAAGTACAATAACATGATCAACTGAGATAAGAACATTATTTGATTTGTTGCCTCAATAGAAATTCAAAATGACTGAGTAAAGTATTTAATCTTGTTCTTTTACATACCATTAATACCAAAAATTCATCAGTGCTAAACTATTATTTTGTTATCCACTGACATTGATCATATTTAACATAGTTATGACCAGTATTCATTGATTATGTGGTAGCTATTCTGCTTCTCGACTGCTACAATTTCATTTTAGTCAAAATTTTGCTAATTTGGAGAAAAACGCATTGTAGTGAAAATACCAGTAACTATGTTTGAAGGGACACTGCAGTATTTTTTGTATTAACTAAGCCTTCATCAATTCATTTCGAGACATATTTTTAAAATCAATCTTTTCAACAAATGAAGAGCATCTATCATTTTGTTGCTACTGAAAAGATTTGTCCCATCAACCAATAAATTTAGTATAGTAGAACCAAAAGAAACTAATAATAGCATGCAACAACATAATAACCAGGCTTTATTCTACCAAATGAGGTCAGCAATCAGCCACATTGATTAATAACACCATTAGAATGGGAATCAATTGAAAACCAAAATTTCTATATTCCACTATTTGGGAAAGCTTACCCTAACAAGATCTTCAAGCATATTGTTCCGATAATATACTGATATCATGAGATGGCACAACTGCCAAGGAACAGAATGCAAATCAGTGCCAATTTTCATTTCCCAGAATTTGTGTGCTTCTCCAACTCTATGATCCATATCTAACGCTCGAATCAATTGACCATATGTTCCCATCGTAGTCCCCTGTCCCTTGCTCAGCATCCATTTAATTACCTTGGAGAAGATATTAAAGCATCAGAATAAATAATACTAAGGTCAACCACAATGTTGATAAAAAAAAAGGTCAACTGAAATTTCTTTTTAGTAAATGTCTTTGCTCACAAAAATAATTACCAGTAAATTAGCCACAAACATCTTTATGTAATAAAAACTCATAATACATCTACAAGCAAAAAAGTATCTAATCATTAATACAAAATAGTAAAACTTTGTGGCTTGATATCATCTAACTAACCAATCAATAAACGTATATGAAAAGAAAGGTATTTATCTCTTAGATTGATGAGATTATGCTCTTTTTGAAATTTTTATTTTTGAACAAGTTTGAGATAAAATCTAGATAGTCTTTGTTCCTGTAGCAGATGTGCAATTCTTTATATTCTACTTTCAGTTAGTCATTCTTGTTGACCAATTTATAGGCATTTTCTTTTTATTGTAACTTTCTTCCTTCAAATTGTTCATCTTTCATTTATTTTTCTCAACACATTCAAACGGGGCTCAACTCAAATGGTCAACATGGTATCAAAGAGCCATTTTCTTTCGGGACGTGAGGAAAAGTTCTTAATTATTTGAGGGCTAGACACAATGAGGTTGAGCTATTTCTTGTAGGCAACTGTGGTGCAAATGTGTCTATTTCCAAAAATTCTTCATCTGCAATCACAATGGTCAATGGTGAAAACTATAACATTTGGGCTGTCAACGTGAAGTTTTATTTGAGGTCTCAAGCTTTACGGAATGCTGTGATCTCTGAAGCTGATTCACCGCCATTGAGAGAGAATCCTTACCGTTTCTAAAATAAAAGCTGATGAGGAGGAGAAACTGAAGAAAGACAAAGCCATCACTTGTTTTCATTCATGACTGACAGATCATATTTTTAGCAAAACCATGGACTTGAAAACAGCTAAACAGGTATGGGACACGGTCCAAGATGAATTTGAGGGCAGTAACAGGGTTAGATCTGTTAGGATCCTCACATTGCAGAGAGAAATTGAATTGATGAAGATGATGGACAAAGAATCTGTCAAAGATAATTCTGGCAGGTAAATGGAAGCGGTAAATCAAATGTGGCATCTTGGTGAGGCATTTACAGATAAAAAGGTTGTAGCAAAGATCATGGTTTCAGTGCCTCAAAAGTTTGCAAAGTCTTGTGATTTGCAAAGTCTCACAATACAGAACCAGCAAGCTTCATGCATGAGAGAAAACGGTTTCAAGAAAAGATAATAAAGTTAGTGAAGGTGCCTTTCAAGAAAAAACAAGGGAAGGCATTCTGAAAATTCCAGTCTTTCTATAAAGATACAGGGAAAATGAAGGTTCTTCAAGAAAGGGTTTTTTTCCCTTGTTCCTATTGCCAACAAACAAATAACAGAGACAGATTGTTATTTCAAAGATAAACCTTTTTTTCACTGTGATTTTTTGAGAAAAAAAACTCGGCCACAGTGATTAAGTGCAGAATAAAGAAAAAGTATCTCAAGTCAACAACAACCTGAAAAACAAGTAAATGTGGGCGCTGATCATTTATTTATTGAATCACAAGCACTCGATTCACATGAATTGAATACTTGGCTCATTTACAACGGTTGTATGAGTCACATGACTCAATGTCTAACAGGTGTTACATCCATTAACCAATCAATTCAACCAAAAGTTAAGTTGGGAAATGGAGAATTATGCAAGCCAAAGGAGAGTTTATTGAATATAAACCTCTTCCATCAAACTGTCCAATCTCTGGTTCATTTTTCTCTGCACATTCAAACTTTATCTTCATGGTGCTCAACTCAAATTGTCAACATTATCAAATGTTAAATCGATTGATGGCAATTCATTTTTTTGTCGACATGCATTTACCATCATGACAGATATTCATCAAATATTTGTAATTTTTTACGAGTTCTAGAGCCTTTAGTGATTGTATTAAGTTCTATTTGCTTCAAAAACAATAACTAATCCTTTTAGAAGGACAAATTGATCTACTAAATTTATGATGAAAAGTCTAGAGGCCCACAATAAGTCTATGGAAAGTGCTTATTGTTATGAGAGAAGTTTCACAAGAAATGCAAGAATCTTGTGCGGCAGCATGCAACACTTACAAATAATAACAACCCACTCTCAGCATGTATGATCAGCCATAACCTAATTGGTCAAATATCACATTTTTATGCATTCTTCTCTTGTATAAATCTTTCGTAACAAATTATTATTTATTTTTTTTAAAAAAATGTAAAAGAAAAAACCCCCAGGAGACCCGTGTCAAATCTCTTATACAGTTCCGAAACAGAGGAAATCTATCCAATAAAAACAACAGAACTGTAGCAACCAATCTGTTGTTTGATGGGATATCCATTCATAAATCGGAAACCAAGTCATAAATCATACAGCATCCAATCAAGTTGTGGGAGATCTGATCACTAGGTAATGTAAAATAGAAATAGAAATCAGTGACAAATAGCATTACGCTAAGTCTATACAATCCAATTCCATTTCATTTGTAAAAATCACTAATTTCATCTATTTGTTAATCCTCTTCATTTGAAAAGCTTTATTTTAACAAGAATAATGCATGAGAAGAAAAAAGAAAGAAGTACACACACAAGTGAAACATACCTGAACAATCCTATGCCACTGTTGTTCCTTCTCAAGACAAAGCAATATATTTCTCAAAGAACCAATTGGAAAATTTTGCTCCCAAGCAACCCATGCATCAAGAGCACCATAAATAGCCTCCTTACTATCAGTATCATCCATATCACGAAGCTGCATCATTAAGGCTTTAATCAGAACAACAAAAATTGAAACCCCATCACCATACTCAAACTATCAAAATAACATTGAAACCCCTTCACCCCTAAAGGTTGGCAAGGCGAAGGCTCGAGACCTAGGAGTGTGTTACTCACTAGGTCTCAGGTTGTGTTGGGCTAGTCCATATAGAACTTTGCTTTCGCTTCAATTGAGCCCCCTCTATGGGATTAGTCAATCCTTGGACCAAATACCGAGTTTCCCCCCCAAAATAAAAAACTATGATATCACACATTATTATACTTACTGTGGTGAGAAGAAATTTGGTTCTATCTTTTCTAGACACATTTTCTCCAATATAATGCTTTGGAATTTCTCTACTAGCTTTTTGTTCAGAAGGAACAGATTCAGATTTTGTCTGAGAATAAGATGGTTGAGACAACATTTGACTGTAACAACACCGAACATCACTTATGTTCACTTGTCTCAATCTAGTAACCTGAAAAACACACACGGGTTTCATGAGAAAACAAAGCTTCAACAACGTTAATTGTAGAGAAAGAAAGAGCAACTTACGAGATATGAAAATCGAGGTGATCTCCACATTGTAGTTGATTGTTTTGCTTCAATTGATTTGTGTTCTATTCATTCATTGACGCTTCCGCATTTACTTGTATACAACAAACCCAGAACACAGTAATAATCAAATTCATGAATTGAAATGAGGGTAAAAAAATCATAAATGAATCAAGAGCACAATTTTCTAACCTTGATAGAAAAGGATAAATCTTGCTGTGAAATGTGGAGAGAAGAGAGAACAAGTGAAGGAAAGGAAGGAAGGGTTTTTCTTGATAAAGGTTAATTTTGTCATTTAAGGGTGTAACTAGAAATACATGGGGGTGTAACTAGAATTTTGACATGTGTCGTTACCAAAAATTGGATAACACTAGAACACGTGTGCTAATACTTACCACAATCACTTCCTGCACTTGTTAATTTTTCTTTCCCCATTGCTCATTAGAGTATCAAATTAATCTAGCTGCTAAATATCTTCCTTATACATGATGGCACTCAATTCATTCACACCACTTTCAATCAATTCTCACCATGTTTCTTGTTACCCTTCAAGTTCCAAGGTTTCAAACACAATGCATTTTCACTCAAAGTCATCTCAATTTATTTGCAAAATGAGCTTAAACAATGATCATCCTCAAGGTTAGTACTATACACTATACTTTCAATTTTTTAATTAGTGTTGTAATGCAATGCTGACTTAGGTTGAGCTGCCATGTGCTAATGTAGATTCCAACAAGAACTGGGGGAAACTTGTTTCGGCCACGTTGGCAGCTGCTGTTATTGTTTTCAGCTCTGACATGTCTGCCCTTGCTGATCTTAACAAATTTGAAGCTGAAGTGAGGGGTGAATTTGGTATTGGATCAGCTGCCCAATTTGGATCAGCAGACCTCAAGTTGGTTTCTTTTTCTTTCATTTAATATATTAGTTGAATGATAATTACTAATTCATTAGGGTTACTATATTGCAGGAAAACAGTTCATGTGAATGAAAATTTCAGGTAACCTTTAAATTAGACCTTGTGTTATTTTAAGTTTTTCTTAGAAGATGAGTGTATTGTCAATATAGTAATAAAGTAGCTAATTTAACCCACTTGGGTTAGCTTGGTGGTGTTGACTTGAGACCTTGAAGTCTGCTCCTCCTTAAGGTCTCAGGTTCGATTAATAACTTAGTAATATTGTCCACTTGTATATATGTCAGCAATCTAGCATAGCAAATTATTTTGAATATAGTTATTATTTATAGAAGTTTAGGGACCTCTATTCATGGCTGATCTAAATTACTTATACAGAAGAGCCAATTTCACATCTGCTGATATGAGAGAATCAGATTTTAGCGGTTCTACTTTCAATGGTGCATACATGGAGAAAGCTGTTGCATTCAAAGCAAATTTTACAGGTATAAGTTAATAGTGGATTTCTATATCTAAAAAGTATCCAACGCCTTTTCAATGTATTATAATTTCAGATAGTCAATTATTATAATTTCATTGATTTTTTTCTGCGCGACATTTTTTAGGAGCTGATTTGAGTGATACATTGATGGATCGCATGGTAACTACTAGTACATGAAATAAAACTGATTCATTTTATTTAGATCCGATTTCATGTTTGGGGTGTACTATATATACAGGTTCTTAATGAAGCCAACCTCACAAATGCCATTCTTTCTAGAACAGTCCTCACACGGAGTGACCTTGGAGGCGCCATCATTGAAGGTGCTGATTTTAGTGATGCTGTGTTGGACCTTCCCCAAAAACTGGTACGACCACTGATTGCATCGATGGCTAACCAAATTTTATTGTTTGAGCTTTCACATTATAAGGTCATGGTTGAATTGCATATAATGTATTTCAATGCGGTCAAAACACTTTCTTGGCATAAAACTTTTCGAGCTTATGACCGAGGATTACATATATTATTTGATTAATTTATGTAGGCTTTATGCAAGTACGCTAGTGGCACAAATCCTGTGACAGGAGTAAGCACAAGAGTGAGTTTAGGTTGCGGGAACAAACGACGAAATGCTTATGGCACCCCATCATCTCCATTGCTGAGTGCTCCACCTCAGAAACTACTAGATCGGGATGGTTTCTGCGATGAAGCATCAGGCCTCTGCGACTCGAAATAGTTACTTGGAGCAATGATTACCATCAGACCATATTCTTGTACATATATCAGGGACAACAATTGAGGCTATGTGTGACTTTTGGACTTCTAAGAGCATAATTGCATTGAACAAATGAAGCACTTTCTTGAAATACCCTATTTGTTCTATGTTGGGTATTTTGGTTTCAGTTTAGAGCCAGAAAGAATATGTGGGGTATTCAAAGTCAACCAAATCCATCCATTTTGTGCATGTTTTTGTCATAACCAAAAGTTATAAACTAGGTGAAATGAGTATGGAAACAGACTCTAACTATGTGGGGTGTATGTACACATAATCCTGGCAATTCAATAGTGATTGACCGTAGTAGAAATCATCGTTGTTGGTAAGAAATATTTGAATTCTTTTGTAAGATAAACTAACGGGGTTTATTAAAAAAAAAATATCAAAATAACTTGAACATAAGGTGTACTCAAGCCAAAACAGAGTCAAAATACAGAGAAATTCAATAACAGAACTCGGTAGAAACCAAATCAAAACCATCTCACTAGCCTTTTGGTGGAGAAACATTATTTCTGAAGTCAACATTTTGGAGAAGACTTTGCTTAACCACCATTTCTAGTTAACTTATGAGTATCTACTACGATTTGTGTGTGGCCTACATATATATTTGTCATTAAGCATATTTAGGAAAAAAAAAGTGTATATCCTTTGCTTTTAATTTTTGTTTCTGGATAAGAAAGTACTATACAAACTCTCAGCGATGCTATTATTATCTTAACACGGTGTTTTATTACAGTCACATCGTCAGAAACGACAGTAACACAGAATTATACTACCTTAATCTCCAAAGAACAATTTTAATAAATCCCAATTATTAGTCATGTTGTGTCAAAGTAGATACTCAAAAAAAAGTAGAAAGTTATTATAGGAGCAATGATTTTTTTTTTTTAAAATAATGGGACTAGCGGTTAATGAGGCAACCCCATCAAGGGTGTGAGCTACCTCATTTGCTTGTCGCATATTGAGCTCGACCTTAGAGTTTGAGAAGTGTGTGTTGAAAAGACTCCGGCATGCTGAAATTACTTGTCCAAATTCAGTAACATCAACTTGACGATGGTGGAAGGCGTCTATTGTAATTTTTGAATCCAAGACGACATCAACGTCGTCAGATTACATGTCACTTAGCCATTGTAAGGCGTGGAATAAACCCAAGGCTTCTCCCGCTGCAACAGAATACACAAGAGAGAGCGGGATAGTTTGAGCCAACACAAAGATACCTTCATAATTCATAAGTTTGGAACATACATTGTTCGGAGGAAAACACATAATTCATAAGTCTATTTTTTTTGTTCAAAAAATTCATAAGTCTATTATTACTATTACTATTTTTTTTTCTTCATAAGTCAATTATGTCATCCGTCTGACATGAAATCTCTCATCCAAAGATAAGTTTGGAACTTAATTTCGACTCTTCCATTTTGTAGCACTACAAAATAAATTATAATTAATATTATATTCATTTGATCTTTTCATTTATTTATATACTTTGTGTTCTTTTTTAACAACTAATTACTAATATTTGTCATTCAATTTTTTTTTATTTCAAGGACAAAACTTATTTTCATTTTCCTTACATGTTTTTCATATGATTATTCACATAATTAAAATTTATTTTTTGTGGTTATAACAAGCTTTTAAAAATTATCGATTTGAGAATAGGTAGTTGTGTGTATTTTATGTGAAGTACCACACGAAAAGTATTTAAGAAAATGCATCTAAGTTTTTTCCATATTTTAATTATAGCAAAAACTTGGATGCATTTTCTTGTGTGCTTTTCATTTGGTTCCTAAATAAACTACTCATGAAAAATATATTTTTAATTAAGAATCATATGAAAAACACATAAAGAAATTCGCATGAGTTTTGTCCATATTTCAAACTATTTATTCTTTTCTCAGTTTTCTCCTTTATTAAATTTAATTTTAAATAATATTTCACTTAGCATAGATTTTGTCAAATTTAATAGACAATTCATCCATTTTTTAAATATTAAATTGATAGAGAAAATTTTAGATGATTATTTGATTAAATTATTTATTTTAATCAATTTTAGATATTTATAAGAAAATAATTTTGTTTTCCTACATATGCTTATTATTTTCATTCTAAACACGCACTCTTGTTAGTTTTTCAACTTAGATAACTAGGATTTATTTATTTTTTTAGAAAAAAAAACTCGGTATCCGACACAATGACAAACAAATATGAGGGGTTCAATCCCACCATCCATTTACAGGACCAATTTAAATTCATATTTTGGTTTGATATTAATAATTTATTTAACAAATTACCGGTTACACTACAAGAATTTCCGTCATTACCAGCGGAAAAAATATGTCGATAAAGCTTAAAATATGTTAGTAATGAAGATTACTGGCGAAACAGCAACAAAAGAAATCCTTCAATAATACAACTATAGTAATGTTGCTAGCGTCTTCTTCTCCTTCTTCAAAAAAAAGTAATGTGACTAGCGTTCTTAAAAAAAAAAAAGTAATGTTACTAACAGATTTTTCTGTCTTTAATACAATCTGCATCTGAAAAGGGATTACTGGCGGATTTGTCTATCAGTAATTACTATCAGATTTTTCCGCCACTACTGCCGTCATATCCAAAAATTACTAGGGAATTTTCCGCCAGTAATGCTTACTTTTTTTTTGTTTGATTTTTTAAAATAATTTTAAAATAAAATGCTTTTTTTGTTTCCTCTTTCTGCGTTGTTTCTTTTATTTCAGGGTAATTCATCTCAAGTTGGCTTGGGTTCGACTTGATTTCCATTGATTACTTTTTTAATATCCATACTTCTATATTATATATAAAGAAAATAGGATCTTTTGCCTCTTTTAGATTGATTTTTTTCCTTCCAAAATTACCCTCAACTTTCAATGCAAATAACACATATAACAAATAGATAAGAGTAAATTCAAATATTAAAACAAAATGTAACGAATTATATATGTCCGATTTTTTTCCTTATCATTTAAAAATAATAATGGATGAAAGTGAATTCAAATATTAAATAAAAAGAACAATCACAATTTTTTTTTATTACCACACAAAATATATCGTGTAACAAACAAGATAATGAGATATGAGTATATGTCCTGTTTATTTCCTTAATCATTAAAAAAAGTGTAACAAACTAGATCAAGTATATGTCACTATAAATATAATTAATAAAAAATTATCATTATTTTATTTGATTTTATATTATATACAAACAAGCCAAAATATGACGAGTTGGTAAATAATTTCGTTATACGTTTTGAGAATAATTTGTAAGATAAATTGATGTATGAATAATTTCCATTAATATTTAAAAATTGTAGTCAAAATTATACAAAAAAACATAATAAAATATACACACACATTAGAGGTAAAAAAAAGCAGACATACGTTCCGCTAGTACATAATAGTACAATTCATTGTTGCATAGATTGTCCAGGTCATTCAACCCAACCGAGTCACTAGTTCAAGGCCTGAACTAGACGGGTCGTACCGGGTCTAGTGCATAAGCAACTAGAACCGGTCTTGGCACCGGGTTGAATAACACTGATTTTAACAAATAATTACGTATAAAATATTAGTGCAATTTTCATATACAGATTTATCAATGGAAATACAAAAGGGGTTAAAGATAGAAAATTTAACTTTATTGCAATGTCTTGTAAAAAAAAATCTAGCAAAAGTAAAGAGTCACAACAAATAATTATTGCTTTGTTTAATTAGCTGGTTCGAGTATTGCAACAAGTTCCTTACCTGGACTAGAGTATTTTCGGAAAATAGTCGGAAGTTCTTCACTTCCAAGTGAAAACCCGCCAAAGTCTTGCACAATAGTTTGTTTTTAATGAATAATCAGCAAAATCCGCTAAAGTCTTCCACAATAGTTGTTCTTACGAGTACTCGGTGTGTAATTGAAGTGTATCGTTTCAAGAGGGGTTATCAACGTGCATCTAGCGACAAAAATTTGCTGAAGCATAAACAGTTGATGGATAGTACCTTGAGAAGTTACTGAAATTGTGGCACGTGGACGCTACCGTGTTATTATTTTCAATAATCGTTATCTTTGTAAAACTAAATTTTTTGTTTTTTTATTTATAAAAAATGTTTAATTGATTTTTTTTGTTGTCAAATAGCCTATTGGTTAGAATTCAACTTTTTTTCAAGGTGAATAAGTATGGTGTATGGGGTTCGGACCCCGACCCCTGCATATAACAATGAATATCCCGCCAACTGAGCTATGCTCACGGGGATTGTTTATGTGGCATAAATATATTTTTTTTAAGAAAAAAAAATTAAAATTTCTAATATTTATTTGGCATAAATACTTTTTCTAAAATACTCATAAATTAATGCTAACAAGTGCTTTAAGGGCACTTGATAAAAAGCTTAAAGTAGCAACTTTATCTTGAAAATTGTGCATTCAACCTATTGAAAGATTAAAAAACAACTTTTTCTTCATGAAATTTCATAATTATTTCTTTTTTTGAATCCTTAACAAGTGCCTTAAGGGCACGTGTTAGCATAACCCTTAAATAAATTTTCCTAATTTCTAATTTTCTTTTAACAATTTTTTTCAACTAATTTAACTATTTAATATTAATTAACTTTTAAAAATTATATTTTGTTTTTTATGCATGTGACCGCTTTCATGTTAATTTCCATAATTTTTTTATCTTTGCAAAATTAACTTCTTTTGATATATCATAGATATCTCAACAAAATGCACAACAACTACCAACTCTAAGGCATTGTTTGGTTCTAGGGAAGGTATCCACCTAGGAAAGAAAGTTCATCAAAATTTGTGTTTCCATTGTTTGGTTACACTGTCAGAGAGGAAAGAAAGTGTTCTTTGGGTGGGTCCCACATAAAAAAACTTTCCACTTTGAAATGCGAAGAAAGGTTAAGCTGCACATCCATTTTGGTATCTCTTATTTATTAAAGTTAACTCGAAAGCAAATGTTTGTCCTAATTTTAACTTAACCATAATGGTTAATTTTACTCTAATACCCCTGTTTAATTATTAACCCTATTTTTTCCTTCTCAACAAAATCACACCTAATCTCCTTTTTTTTTTTTGAAATGTTCTCAACACATCACACCTAATCTCCTATTTTTTTGAACAAAACAAATCTGTCTTATCTCTTATTTATTAAAGTTAACCCGGAAGCAAATGTTTGC
>Ga0228711_1001649_pt1 | contig 33289 bp, 20 predicted proteins | sample MedpolnodulmetaG_2_FD_177996 | JGI IMG/M metagenome (GOLD analysis project Ga0228711, IMG submission 177996) | Root nodule microbial communities from Medicago polymorpha collected in Santa Monica, California, United States - brown nodules | ecosystem: Host-associated > Plants > Roots > Nodule... | reverse complement strand
CTCTAATTTCAAAAAAATAGGAGCGAAAATAGGATTGGATTGGATTTAGGAGTGATCTGTTGTTTTTGATTTCAGAAGTATTTGAAAATAACATTTTGATTAAATTAAATAGGGGTAATACAGTAAAATTAACCATTGAAGTTAGGTTAAATCTAGGGCAACATTTTGCGTTCGGGTTAACTTTAAGGAATAAGAGATATGTAGTATTTGTTTGTTACTGTTGTTGTTAAAGTTTTTGGTTTTATTTATTTATTTATTTTGCAATGTTTGCAGGTGGATAAAACTCAAAGATATGAGTGTGATGATCTGATTCAAAAGCTTTCTTCAATATATGAGAAGCAGCAAAATAATCATTTGGGCACTATGGATCAAACGATCAATAGTGTTCTGATATATTAATTAAAGTTTAGGATTTGGCTTTTTAGTTATGCTTTTTTTTACCGTAGAGGATTTGGCTCTTAGTAGTAGTAGTAGTTTGCAGTACATATTTTAATAGGGTTAAAAGCTTGGAAAGGAGCAACAACATGCCCCCCACTATATATATATTATTGTGGTAAAATTAATAGAGCTAGTCGGAAGAAGGTGCATGGATTGCAAGAGTTTTTTTTTACTGGATTTCAAGAGCTTTTCTAAGAGTGCATGGTGTAATTGTTACACGACCTAACCTAGCAAATTAAATGATATATATGCATGTGATATCTTTTTCTTTTATTACGAAGAGAAGAGAAGCCAAAGGATCATTTAGTTGAGTTTTTTTTTTTTTGTACATTTCATTTAAAATACATATGAGAAGTTATCATTTAAAACCTTTTAAAGAGTGTCCTGAAACCAGTTTTTGAGAATTTTATCTTGAAATTGAAGACATTTTAGTGAGGTATTATATCTAGAAACAAAGTTAGTAATGTGATAGTTGAGTCTACTTTAAAATTGTGTGTTTAATTTCAAAACTCTCATGACATCGAAGCTTGAATCTACTCTGTCAATTTTGTTAGTTGTGTGTGAAGCTTAAAGAGCAAAAATTAGAACAGTTTTTCAAATATTTTTTTTTTGTTATTACCATTCAAGAAATCAAACTAATGGTTAACCGAAAATTTTATACTATCAGAGTTTTACTTTTTGATTTTTTTTTTTTTTTTTTGAGAATAAATTTATGAAAGATATATCAATAAGAACAAAATTATTTTATTCAAAAAAATTGAGTGAAAACGGAAGTGTACAAAAGAAATGAGGTAATAAGTAATAGCAAGCCCAATTATTTAAAGGCTTAAATCAGATTCATAAGTTGATAACACAAAATAAAGTAGATGCTTTCTACACCCTTCAACATTATTCAGATGTGTGCTTCTAACAAATGCAAAAAAAAATTCTGTATAGAAATATATATGTTGTGTATAAATGAGATAGTTGATATACCTTTTCTCCATACTCCGGGTAATGGAAGCTCATTTAACATCTAAATTCATATTTTTTTATTTTTTTACAAAAACAAAACGATATTCATTCATTAAAATCGATATAGTACATCAGATACAAACATCACTAAAAACGTAAAGGGTGAATCTGCGAACAAACTCACAACACTCAAGTTAATAGCATAAAATGGAAAAATGCCTATAAATGACATGATAAAACATAGAGAAATGATATTTGAACAACCATTTTTGACAACTTTTGTGACAACTTTCTCTCTCATACTCACATTACCTTTTTACTTTCTCTCTCTATTGATTTGGTTTTTGTGCCAACTCATTTCCTTTGTAAAATTTTGGTTGTCACAAAAGTTGTCACATATATGGATGTTCAAATAACAAACTCTAAAACATAAGTCACTGAAACTCACATGTTTCCGGATCTGCAACGTTGACGCCAAAATCATTGATTGAATTTGTAATGGACTGATGCCGATCTTTCAATAGGAACTAAATGAACACCGCGACAAGACGTGAAATCAAACGCCGCACAAGACGATGAACAACACAACGACGCACTTAGACGACGAAATCACAAAAAAACACAAAAGAAAAAACTTGATATGTGTGAAAACCACTTATTTTGATTGAAAGAAAAGGGAAAAAATATGTAGAGGGATGATTTTAGGTCAAAAAATGATCTAAAACCACCACTCCTTGATGAACGAAGGAAAAAGAAAGTTTAGAGAGAAGTTAGAATTTTTCTCACCGTAGAAAACTAGGCCGACATCTAAATTCATATTTGTTACTATTATTTGGACCATATGGAACCAAAAGAATGATAAGCATTTTGAAATAATAATTATAATAATTGATGAAGCTATCGAATTTCTTTCCACGCACAATTGGGTTCATGAGCTTAATTTGGGTCATGTAGACTTTAAAGTGAAATCTAAGTAGGTAATTGATAGTTTCTTATTCAATAGGAGGGATGTAACATAATTTGGGGATCATATTTACACTTGTAAAACTATTTTTTTTAATGTAAACTTCAGTGTTGAATTTAAGATTGTTCAAAACTTTGATGACTATCTATGTCAGAAAATTTAATTAGAAGTTTAGGATCTCCATATATTGATCGTATAAGTTATGATTTTCCATAATTTTGTTTTGGCTATATATTTGAAATGTACATATGTACTTCAAATTACAAATCCTCCCATCAATAAACTTGTTTATGGATGTCCCCATGAGCTTACCTCATTTGACAAGGGATAATGTACAATTTATGCAGGGGTCGGGGTTCGAACCCCGGACACCCCACTTATTCATCTTAAAAGGTGAATTTCTCTAACCACTAAGCTGCTTGACCAAAAAAAAAAAACTTGTTTATCGATCATTCCTCGTAGAAGTCTTAGATTTTAAACAAGGTTAAATTACCTTGGATGTCAAGTTTTTTAATTATAATAAGTTGGTCATTTAAGTTTTTTTCGTATCACTTACGTCCTTTAAGTTATTTAATTGTAACAAATTTATCTTTAAGTATTTTTCTTAACATTTAGGTTATTTAATTGTAATTTTATGCTCCAAATAACTTATATTTTTAAGATTTGAAATCTCTCAATTAATATAATGCAAATTAAAGGACTTAAGTCCTACGAAAAACTTAGAAGACCAATGTACTTTAAACTAAAATGCTTCGAGTAATACCTGAAATTCGTCCTTGAATTTTCACCAATCAGCCAAATTCGTCCCTGAATTTTGCGAAATATCTATTTAGTCCCCGAATTTACAAAATGTCAATCAAATCAGTCCCTCCGTTAAGTTGGTCTGTTAACGGAGGTGACGTGTACCGTTAACCTCTTACAGGGCTTTACACGTCGGATACCACGCAAGCAGGGACCAAATTGATTGATTTACAGAAAGGACTAAATTAATTGATTTTTAGAAAATTTCCAAGGACCAAATTGATTGATTTTCAGAAAATTGCAAAATTTCCAACGGCTCTTTCTCCTCTTTCTCATTAACGGCTCTTTCTTCCCCAAATATATAAATTTGAAACCCTAATGTTATAATTTGTCACTTAGAGTTCAAAATCTCCAACATTCCTTCCATGAATTGATGCCAAAGTTCTTCCCCAATTCAAAAAATTTAGAACCCTAATTTTTTTGATTCAATTCGAAATTCAAAAATCAGTGGTCATTGTTGAAGATTTGGTGTTCAGAAATGATGGGTGGTGGGCGTATAGGCAAAAACAGCTACAACAGTCGGTCTTCATCTTCAAACTCTATGTACAATGATGATGTGAGAGAGCTTCAATGTTGGTGTTCTAGAATTTGTAAAAAGTAAAAGACAGATACTTTGATTGTAAAAAGACAAACATTTGCATATCATCATAAGTCATACATTTGATGTTCATAAGTCATTACATAGCCAAAAAAATAACATTACATAGTCCAAAAAGCATTAATGAAATTAGTCCAAAAACATAATTTAAACAAGCATCACTGCTTTGGAAATCCTGAAGTTGGGATAAACTCCATGTATTGGGGCTGTGTAGAAGCGGATGACTTGTAATTTGGATTTGGAACTCTAATAACTCCAGGAGCAGTTGGATTTTGTGGAGTAGAACCCCTCTGTGGTGTTTGTTTATGTCTGTCATTTGAAATCACTGGTCCTCTCATGTTATATCTCCTTGTACTCATTACCTGAAATAAAATCAATCACATAAGCCCTTAAATTATAACAATATTCATCAAATTAGTCCTTAAATTATGACAATAAGTCTCAAATCGATCCTTATATAATAGAGGGGTATAATTGGAAAGACAAGAAAAATTACATTGAAAAGTTAAATCTCAAATTTTTATCATTTCCATCAAATTAGTCCTTGTACACGTGGCTGCCTTGTTGACACGTGTACAAGACAACACAACATGCAAAAAGACACATCATCACCACTAACGGAGCTTTTGGACAGATGAACCATTTTGATGGACGTTGTAAAATTCAGAGACTAAATAAATATTTCGCAAAATTCAGGAACGAATTTGACTGATTGGTGAAAATTCAAGGACCAATTTAAGATATTCCTTAAAATGCTTCCATCTCCATTTGTTGTAGTGTTGCGTGTGCGAGAATTGTTCATTGGACCTTCGACCGCTTTGATTACTTGCATTCATTGATTCTTTTGGAAACGTTGAATGCACAAAAATAGTGCAATTTGACTTTACTCTACATATATTTTTCTGCAAACATTCAATGAATACATCCTATATTTCACAAAGAAACAAAATTTTCCAAATAGTAACCTATTTGACATTCAATTAGAATTCAATGAACAAGTAAAGACATACTCCCTCCGTTGTAAAATATACTCCATCCGATTCTATATATAAGAAAAGATTCTTTTTTTAGGTACATTGAATAATTAATGTATCTCGTTTACAATGAAGACCAGATACATTAATTATTAAATGTATTTAAAAAAAGAATCTTTTCTTATATATAGGACCGGAGGGAGTATGTCGCAGTCAACCACTGCACACATGTTAATACACAACTTTGATCATTAATATCTTTAATTATATATAATAAAAAATTATAAAAAATTGATATTTTAAAAATATTTATCGAGACAAATCATACACCATCTTACATGCTAACATTTGTATTTGTATATTAGTTAAAAAAAATATGGTCAAGATAAGCTATGTGAATAATCTACGTCGTAAAATTGCGACATATATTTTGAAAAGAATGGAGTAGTATATGTGTTGCTCTAGCTTTATTGGTTGGAAAATTTATTAATAATGCTAACATATGGGCACATGTTAAGATTCTATTAATAACAAGAATTTATTGAGAAAAAATAATGTACAACTTTTTGAAAAATCAATTAGCATAATTTTCAATACATAATTTCTATTAGTTAGAGTTGGAAATAGAATGTGATACCATCTGTATCACTCCATTTATTAACTTCCACTCTGGCTACCAAGTTAACTTTATATCCATTGTCATCTTATTTAATCCTTATTGAAATTATATTAATTCTATATAAAATTTTATTAATTATAGTTTTGAAAGTAACACTATAAGATCTTTTAATTTATGTGTATTTTTGAACACAAAGTGATTGTTTGAGTGGCCTTACTCTTAGGTCCAAAATTATAGTTCCCATGATATTTTGTGGTCAAGTATTGGAGATCTATGATGCAAAAGCTTGAACCATTAAGGGGACACCATTAACCTTGAACCATTAGGAGACTAACTTGGAGTTTTTGATATATAAACGGTGAAACTGAATTCTAGAAGAAAAATATATTTGGGCAATTATTTTAACAACTTTTAGGATAACTTTTTTTTGGTCACAAAGCTAAAATCAAACAAACAAAAAGAAAGCAGAAAGAAAAAACAGAAACTCAAGCGCTTGGAAAGAAAATTCTCATTGTGTCATTCCTAAGCATGTCGAGGAGATCATGAGGAAGGGACGAATGTGAAAAAAGTCAATATTTGACGAAGCTCCTAGCTTGGTCATGTAATCGGTGCATTGATTCACTTCTCTAAGAGTGTGCTGGATAGTGAAGTTGCGGGAAGCTATTATATCCTTGATATCTTGAACTAACACCACATAGGTGTGGAACTTTGAAACCTCTCCTGAGATGAGATTAACAGACAGCTGAGAGTCCGAGTAATAGACTAAAACCTCTCCTAGGATAACTTTATCTCATATTCTAATTGTGTTTTTATTTTCTTTCACTTCCTCTTTCTTTATTGTTTTTGTTTTAAAAAAAAAGAGAAAAAAAAAGTTGTTTAAAAAATGGTCATAAAACTGTTTTTACTCTCTCATATCATTATTCATTCTAAAATCACTTGCTTATAAATAGTACATTAGTGCTCTCCTTTTGTACACGATCCAACACTTCTTTCTATTCCATATTTTTCCACAAAACGCACAAGTTACCTGCAGGTACATTTTATAGCAGCAGAAAATCAACATCTTATAAATCTTCAGAACAAAAGACGTACATGTGAATCTCTCGTCGTAGAAGGAATGCATTTTAAGCACCAAAGTTGACTTTGAATTATAATCGCTGCAAGATAGAATGAATCATGACATACATTCTCTTTTTTGTAAACATAAGAACATGCGAAACATGCATGTATACATCACACGAAGTTAGAGTATACTCTCTCTGGTCCTATATATAAGAAAAAAATTCATTTTTTAGATACATTTAATAATTAATGTATCTAGTCTACGTCGTAAACGAGATACATTAATTATTCAATGTACCTAAAAAAAAGAATATTCTCCTATATATAGGACCGGAGGGAGTATATTTTTTTCTTTTATAAATACTTAGCGTCATTAGAAAATTGAAACCTCTAGAAACTATTGAATTTTCTTCTCTGCGGAGATTATTCAGCTTACCTAATTAAATAAATAATGTAGTCTTATACGAGACTTTGATTCAAGAAAGAAAACATGACTCTATCCTTAATTATTTGATTTTTTTCATATGAGAGTTATAGACGAATATCTTACATCGAATTAGTATAGCTATTTAATAAAATAAAACTTAGAAAATTATCAAGATATATCCATGTGGCCTAATTAATATTATACCCTTTGGGTCCATTTAAGGAAGCCTATATACCTAAGATAATTAGATGTATATCAAGGAAAGAATATTTAATTGGGGTATGTAGCCTGCCAAGTGATTATGAAACAAAATTTAGGATCTATAATAAGAAATAGTTAAACTTGGATTGAAACTAGCGCATGGACACAAATTGATATACTAATTAAATTTTGGTCTCTCGTTGGAATTAGAGGAGAGCCATATCTACAACTTGACTTAGCTGTATTCAAAGTTGGAATATAAAATTTTGAAATTTGGAATTGAAAACTTAGGGAGCTCATTTCATTTACGACTGATTAAACTAAGTGTAGTTGTTGACGTAAAGTATATATCCAGTTCACTGATACATTGAACCATTCATAAAAACTTGATGTTTTGAGACCATTTGCGATTTAACATCATTACTATTTTTGTTTTTAATTGTCAAGTAGCTATGATTCCACAGCTCACCGTCATATGTGATGCTAAGAATAAATTAACACCATTGAATTTGTTGGTGCTAATATAGTAATTAAAAATAGTTATAAGTACGTAATTTACCAAAAAAGGTATAAATATATCCTTAGCTTAATTGTCATAGATCCGATCATCTAATGGTTTATGGTGGTGGTATTGCAATTTGTTTTTGTAACTTCAGTGGAATCTATCACCCTGCTAGTGCAGTGGCATGTACATATTTTGATCTCATTACCGGGTACCTTGTGCAAGTTCGAGGCTGAGATTCTTGTGTTAATGTTTATTGATATTGCACGGTCGAGATTAAAGTTAGGATACCTGCAAACACTTCAATCATCAAATCAATATGAGAGCAAAGAAAGTGGAGTGTTGAAATGATAAAAGTTGGGCTAAATTAGATATTTAATCTTTTAATTAGGGGTTGGGTAGCTCAACTAATTTGAGTTAATGGAAAAAGAGTTAGAGATCATAGTTTGAGTTAACTCACCGCCATTCAAAAAAATTAACCAAACTCACTCTATAAATAAGCATCTTCATTGTATTATTACACCATCTTTTATCAATCTATATTCATTTGGTATGTATTCTTATGAATACTCAGATGTTCTCTTTGTTATGATAAATACGATTTTATCCGTTCAATTATATGATTCATCATATGGATATCTTTCTCAGTCAAAATTCAAACAATGTTTCGTCACATTATAGAAGTTTAACCTCTTCAGCTAAATCAACATTGTTGGTTAAATTAAACACGTTAATTTTAACCTTGATGAAATTTAAAACATTTAATTTAATCTATTGATCATTGATTTATATTATTTTTACTATATGGTCCTTGTTGTTTTCTTCTCCAAATTAGAAATGGAGGGTAAGCCACGCCTATCCATCCAACTATGAATACAATGAATGAATGTGTCGGATATAATTGTTAGGGACAAGCAAATCTGCATAGTAAAAGTTGTTTACACTTATATAGTTATATGGTCCAATATGGCGTTGCTTATAAGAAACTAGTGAAAACGTAAATTTAGATGGCTTCACAATGTTTACTCTAATTTGCACATGTCACGACAATGATTCATGCTGTTGACATCACACTCAGTAACAAAAACAAAAAATCTAACACCAAACAATTAACTTTGCTTAAAGCAAGAAGATAAATTATAATAACCACTAATTCATCCCCATTTAGCAATTTGAAATCTAAAGAGGCAAATGGGTCCATTTCATATATTAAAAGAAAAGGAAGGGGAAAAAAGGGGGGTGGGTAAAGAAAGTCATAAAAATAAATAAATCACCCTGCACACTGAATTGAATCATGGGGTACAATACAAGTAGTTTTATTTTGATGCAACGTACATTTGAGTTGGTTGAACCAAGACATTTTTTTTAACTTAGACAATGACTCCTTTGGCATTTACAATGATAAGACTATGTCCCTCAATATCCTTGTCATTTTCTGTACAACAATAAAATCCCCTTTCATTCCTCTTCACTTCCTTCATTTCTTTTCTCTCTTCTCTCTCAGTCAAAAAAAAAAAATACACATTTCTTGATCTCAAGGTTCTTGGTTAATTCTTAATGTGGTTTTGTGGAGGTGTGGTTCAACAATGATGATGGTAAAAACAAAGGTTGCTTCAAAAGAGAACACTAATAGTAGTGGATGCATGTTTAGGTACTCGGTTTTGATTTTGTCTCTTTTGGCTTTGTCCATTTTGATTCTACCATTGGTGATGCCTCCTCTTCCACCACCACCTTTGTTGCTTCTCCTTGTTCCTGTTTTCATTATGTTGCTTCTCTTTTTTATTGCCTTTTCACCTTCTAAAAAAGTTCCAAATAAGGCTTCTTTTGTTTCTTGATGTGTAATTATCAAGCTATATAGCTAGCCTTTTATTCACATGTAAGTTTACTACGTTTAAGGAAGAATAAGTAGTATTGCGGAATATGAGTTTTTTTAATTTCTAGGTCTATAGTATTCAATTTTGTTCTTGTTAAGGTTTTATGTAAATATACTTGTCATTTCCCAATATATAGTTTTATTTTTTGAGCAAACAATGTCTAGTTTATTTCTATGATACCATGGTAATGACGAGAAACAATGTAAATTTTCCAAATAGAAAAATCTCAATCAAATTGGACTGTTTAATGGGAGCAAAATGGAGTCATTGAAACTGTTTCATAATTAACCATGTAGCTGCTTGTATATGAATACAAACAAAACGACATCATCATCATACTCTAATGTCTGGAAATATATCTATTGTAATCTCGACGCATGTGGAACGTTAAAATCAATCTAAGATGAAAACTATATATTATTTGCTGGAATCATATATGACTCTCCGTCCCTAATTATAAAACTTTTATAAAAAACAATTTGTTTTTAAATGTAAAGTTATATGCAAGGTTCGGGGTTCGATCCCCGGCCACTACCAAAAAAAATCTAAAATTATCTACAAATTTATAGATGTGTTTATTATTCTTTTTTCAAACATACCACTTATTAATAAAACATGTATTTTGTGACAAATTTATTATTTCAACAATTTTTCTTAATATATGTGATTTTTGTAAACTAGTCTTATAAAAAAAGGCAGAGTAATTATTTTTTTTATAAAGTAGTGGGAGTACTTAGTTTAGGGGGGAAAGAAATGTAGGATAGTAATGTTGTGTGATGGGGGATGTATTTTGACTATTTTCATTTGATCAGGTCTTTTGAATTTTGGTACGTTTAGACGTTGAAATCTTGTTAATAAATCTGGGAACAAGATTTAGAATTCTCGAGCATTTAGTCAAATACAAACCATAATTATGTTCAAATGTCCATTGTCTCCGTCAAAGCAATCAAATTTTAGGCTTATAAATAAGATTATTTAATCCTTACTCTTATCAAGAAATTTTGTCAAAAAGAAACTTGTTTTTTTTCATATAAAAAATAGTCCAATATTACTAGTTTCACAAAAAAAAAAATGTATAGGTATGTCGACTCGGTGTATAAGACTTGTACATTAACCAGGATAGTTGAAGAGGATTTTAACTCGTTGAAGAGAAAACTGAGTTCTGAAAGTTGCTCAGAAACTTATTACCACGGTTTTGGTCTGTGTTGCCAACAGCATGAATCATTGTCGTAACTTGTGGTGTTTTGCTTATTTTCACTCTATCTCAAAACTTTCGTGTAATTTGTTGCATGCAGTACAGATTTAGCAATCTATTATTAGACTGGGGTTAAAAAAATAATGATAAATATTATATAAAATTAAATTATAGTTAAATTTAGAGGAGTGTTATTTGAACAATCATTTTTATTGACAACTTGTTGGACAACTCAAATATACAAAGAAATTGTTAAAATATATTATGATTCTCCATTTATTGTCATTATTTTGTACACCCATTTGCATCCTACAAGAGTCTTATCAGAAGGAGGGGAGAGGATTCAGTGTCTTTGGCTTCGGTGCCTTTGATAGCTTTTGTTCCTATCTCTCTCTAAACCATTAATTCTCTCTCATCTAATTAATTTATTTTAATTATTCATCCAACCTTCTCTCTCATCTAAAATGAACTAAAGACACCGAAAGGCACCGAATCCTCCCCCCAGAAGGAGGATCAACAAGGTCCCATGTGTGGGTTTTCTCCAATGCTAGTAATTCTTCCTGCATAGCTTGCTGCCAATGAGGATCTGCGGAGGCTTCCTTATAGGATTGTGGTTCATGATGGTGAAGCATAGTGGAATAACAATGGTAATCACAAAGATAAGGAGGTGGATTTCTTACCCTCGGAGGAAGCTCAACGGTGGGAGGTGCAGGATCAATGGTCAGAACAACGTCATCAGAAGTGGATTGAACATCGAAAGGGGTTGGAAGCTCACCGGAAGAACCTGCATGTCTCAGAGCCTGCATGTGTGTCATTAGGGAACAAGTCAACATCAGGGTTAGTAAATAGAGGAGTGGAAGTAGATGGGATTAATTTAAACTTTGACAAGGAAGAAAACATTATATGTTCCCAAAAGACAACATGACGAGAGATGCGAATGCGTTGGGATATTGGATCCCAACATCGATAACCTTTGTATTCAGTGCCATAACCAAGAAAACAACACAGACGAGCACGGGGCTCAAGTTTAGTATACTCATGCGGCTGAAGGAGGACAAAACAAACACAACAAAACACCTTAATTGATTTATAATCTGGTGTAGTGAGATAAAGACGCTCAAAAGGAGAGACATTACCAAGTACAGAGGAAGGGAGACGGTTGATTATATAGACAGCGGTAAGGGCAGCTTCACCCCAAGCGCGTTCTGGACAAGAGGCTGAGATAAGCATGGCACGAACTGAGTCAAGAATGTGGCGATGCTTTCTCTCAGCACGACCATTTTGTTGAGATGTATATGGACACGAAAATTCAGACAAGGTACCCTGCTCACTAAGAAAAGACAATAGTTTAGAATCACGATATTCCATGGCATTATCTCGTCGAAAAACTTTAATGACTTTAGAAAACTGTGTTTGGATCATTTCGGCAAAATTAATGTAAATTTGAGGAAGCCCGTGCCTATTTTTCATCATATATATGCATGTAAAGCGAGAATAATCATCAATAAATAGAACAAAATACCGAGAACCTCCCATGGTAGGTGTGGGAGCAGGCCCCGGATATCAGAATGCACTAGATCAAATGGTGAAGCTGAAATGGAAGTACTTTTATTGAAAGATAAGGCTGGTTGTTTAGCAGTTTGACAAGCAGTACAATCAAAAGACTCATTAGTGACAGATCCTAAACAACCTTGAGAAACTAGAGGACGCAATTTACCGATAAAACTATGAGCAAGACGACGATGCCAAAGTTGAATGGAAGAATCTGTGGTAGCGGCACAAATGTTGGACTCAATAGGAATATGCAGTTTAGTGAGTTCATATAACCTTCCAATCTTACGCCCACTCCCTATGAGTTGTCCTATCCGCAGATCCTGCACACGACATCCAAAGGAAGAGAAAGTAATTTCATATCCAAGGTCGCATAATTGACCAATAGAGATAAGATTAAAATTTAGTTTAGGAATAAGATATGTATTAGGTAGGCTTAAATTAGAGAGAGTGATATAACCTGTGTGGCTTACATGCATAAGAGATCCATCAGCAGTGTGGATAGAACGGGTAATGTCATTTTAGATAGGGAAGAAAATAAATGAGACGTAGATGTCATGTGGTTGCAACATGCCGAATCAAAATACCATTTAGAATTACCTAGTGTGGTGGAAAGAGCAGCAGAAGTATTACCAGAAGGAAGAAGTTCTCTCAAAAGAGACTCGATAGTTTTGATGGAGAAGGAAGGCTGAGAAGATTCTAGAGATTCATTGGAAGTAGTGGCAGTTGTAAGTACAGATCCAAAGGAGCTGAGACGAGATCCAATGGTGAATTTCTCCATTAAGCAATACAATAACCAATTTCAATGGTACCACTTTAGGAGAAGAGAAACAATTGTGATAACTATATTTATGGTGGAATCAGGATAATGGAGTCACAAATGCACATGTGATGCAAAAGATGTTGTGATTGGTGAATAACAAAAGGGAATATAGTGCCTCACACGTTCTCTTTTAGGATAGAGAGAAAGGATGAGAAATGCTCAGGAAGAGAAAAATATAAAACCTAAGCTCTTGATACCATGTAGAAACTCGGGAAGATATGAGAAATATTTGTATATTCATTGTGTGTTTTCAAGTACAAGTATGTGATCATATTTATATTATATGATTGTAGACAAAGAAACATAAAAACTAATTACACATAATGACTGATTACTCCTAACATAATTACAAAATAATGACAATAAATGGAGAATTATAAGGGTTCACTCAAGAGTATGGAATTGATTATGATGAAACATTTTCCCCTGTTGCATGCATCAACTCTGTTCGAACTCTTCTTGCCATTGCTGCCACTCGCAAATGGAGACTCACTCAAATGGATGTTAAAAATGCAATTCTCAATGGCGAGTTAGAAGAAGAGGTTTACATGCGTCCTCCTCCAGGATTTACATGTCGGGAAAACAAAGTATGTCGACTTCGCAAGGCTCTTTATGGTCTCAAACAAGCCCCTAGAGCTTGGTTTTCTAAATTTCACAAGACTATCACTCAGCTGAATTTCTCATCTAGTGCTCACGACTCTGCTCTTTTTACTCGAAAAACTGAAAATGACACCGTTGTCTTGCTTCTTTATGTTGATGACATGATTATCACTGGTGATGACTCCATTGGAATTGAAGAACTCAAACAATTCTTATGTCAACATTTTGAGATGAAGGATCTTGGACCATTAAGTTACTTTTTGGGGCTTGAAGTATTATCTTCGAGTGGGGGCTTGTTTCTCTCACAGGCTAAGTATGCTTCTGATCTTGTCTCCCGAGCAGGTCTCACTGATTGTAAACTCGAACATACTCCTCTAGAACCAAATGTTCGATTTACTCCTCAAGATTGTAATTTACTTAATGATGCTACTCTTTATCAACAGCTCGTAGGTAGTCTAATATACCTCACTGTTACTCGGCCGGATATTTCATATATTGTTCATCTTGTTAGCCAATTCATGGCTTCTCCACGTACCACACATTATGATGTTGTCCTTAGGATTATTTGGTATATCAAGGGTACCTTATTTTATGGTCTTCATTACTCAGCTACATCCCCATTAATTCTTAGAGCCTACTCTGATGCTGATTGGGCCGGTGACCCTAGTGATCGTCGTTCCACCACTGGTTTTTGAATTTTTCTTGGAGATTCCCTTATATCTTGGCGTAGAAAGAAACAAACCTTAGTGGCTCGCTCTAGCACTGAAGCTGAATATCGGGCTCTAGCTGATACTACTTCTGAGATATTGTCGCTTCGTTGGCTTCTTGCTGATTTAGATACACCACAGTGTTCACCAACTGATCTATATTGTGGCAATCGCAGTGTTATTCAAATTGCCCACAATGATGTTTTCCATGAGCGAACCAAACATATTGAAATTGATTGTCATTTCATTCGTCAACATCTTCTCCGTGGTGAACTTCATCTTATCTCCATTGGCACTCTTGACCAACCGACTGATTTGTTCACAAAACCTCATTCTCCATGACGTTTCCGCACTCTAGTGTCCAAACTCAAGTTGATTGAAGCTCCACCTTCTTGAGTTTGAGGGGGGATGTTAAGATATATTATGATTCTCCATTTATTGTCATTATTTTGTAATAGTGTAGGAGTAATCAGTCATTATTTGTAATTAGTTTTTATGTTTCTTTGTCTACAATCATATAATATAAATATGATCACCTACTTGTACTTGAAAACACACAATGAATATACAAATATTTCTCATATCTTCATGAGTTTCTACAGAAATATTGACACAAAAACCAAAACATTAGAGAGAGAAAGTAAAAACACAATTTGAGTATGAGAGAGAAAGTTGTTACAAAAATTATCATAAAATAGTTGTTCAAATATCATTTATCTAATTTTATGACAAGAAATTAAAATAAATCATTAATTTTTAATAGTAATACATAATAAACACATATAGAGGAGAGGGTGTCGATTTGAGACATTGTGTTCAACAAATACCCAAAATTATTTTTTTCCAATGGGTGTATCTCACAGGTACCAAGTCTTAAACATGATAGACCTCTCTATTAGGGATGATCTTACCTTCATCTTCCATTCAACAAGTACAAATTCATTTTTATCATCAATCAATTGGTTAACTTGATTGATACAAACTGACATTCCATCAAATCACACGATTTCTTTCAAATAGTTTCTTTCAACAACACCAACACTTATATATGTGGATACCAATTCCCAATCAAATTGTGATCACTACCTCGTTTGTTTTGTACTTCACTCTCAATCTTTCATCTTACTTGACTTTATAACATGCTTGGATTGGTTGTTATTGTTGGATCAAAGACGTAGAAAGTCTCACACTTGAGGGGGAAGATGTTGATGTGTCCAATGAGTTAAAAATTTCACATTAAATAAAATAGTAGATGTCGAGAAAAATTCAATTAACAAGATCCATATATCTATAACCTACCTAATAACTTAATGTTTTGAGTGGAGATTTTGTCTTCAATTCATTTGTGTGGTTTCTCTTAGTCTAATGTAATCATTCAATCTAGTATTTTAATGCTCCATTGGAAGTTGCATGAGATTTGACTCATGATCCTTCGTTAAGTCGATACCACTTATTAGAGAGTCTGAATGAGCACCAAAAGCAACTATAAATCAATGTTTCATGATCACGAGAGATGGAGACATTAGATATATTGATCACTTCTCTCTCATATATATCTATTCAATATTTTGATCATTCATAATTGATATTCGACTAACCAATCATACTTATACCCAACATATTCACACCTCTAATGCTAGAAGGTCTTGAAATTCATTACTCAATCACACCATCATACAAACCCAAAACACTTTATGTTGTTGGTTTGAGTTCATGTGTGTTATTTGCATGTTTTATGTACGTGTATACGAAAAAATGGAGGATACAAAGGAACTTGAATCACTTGCAGCCAATGCATCTTCCGACAGCTATAAGTAATTCATAATTAATTCCTTTAAGATGAATGTAAGGAACTATCCTTGCTTTATCGGGTCTTCTCAACTTTGTCTAAAAATTCATCTATTGTATAACTGTATTAATTAAAGTAGTAGTTGTTAATATATTATACAATTAATCGAAAGTTATTTTGACTATAACATTTTTTATAAATAATTTTGGCCAGAATTTAGAACATAGTTCATTGTATCTACATGATAAAAAAAACATGATTAGTTGAAAGATCCACCTTACCCTTCCATTCACAATTTTCATAAAGACACTCCATTAGCCCTATAGATCACATTCATTACATTGAAAGTAATTATAAAAACAAAGGAAATGCTAATAAGTGCCATAAAGACAATTGATAAGAAATTCAAAAAAGAAATTTTATCTTAAAAATTATGTATTAATATCTTTAAATTTTAAAAATTGACTTTTTATATTGAATTTATCAGTTTTTCTAATAATATCTTCTTAATAAGTTATGGCACTTGTTAACATAACCTAAAAACAAAAGGATAAATATGTCCAATTTAGTTTCAATAGTGTGTGTCCCATTGGTTGTCTTGGTAAGATACAAGCACAAGCACGCACCCACCACACCCTTAACCACTAAATCTTTCTCCCAAACCATGCAGCATGAGGGGCTCCAACCAACATATTCGTGGGCACCATCCCTATGCCACATCAACCACTTCCCTTAATTCATCATTAAAAGTAGGAAACATAAAGACGCCCCTATCCCCACCTTTTTCATTCAATAAGGCACCCTTCATCTCATTTGTATCCTTAGTCGGCATATTCGTTCTTTTTTTCCTATCTCCTATGATGACTTTTGGTCGATGATTCATATGAATCAAATTATTTGTTTTTTTTATCAAAGTTGCTTATAAAATTATTATCTTCGTATCTAAATATAAAAATTTATTAATTGTATTTATTAATTACTTATTGGTTACAAAAAATTTCCCTCAAAAAATAAAATATAGTTGAAAATTTTATAATCTTTATTTGTTTTAAGGTATGAAATTATATTTTTTTTATGGTGAGTAGCAGGAAGACGGACATTATATTACCCATCTATTTGAATAGTTTTTTTCACCTAATATAATCACATTCGAGAGTACCGGACATTAAATATAAATACGTGAAATTCCAACAATATTTATTTGTCATGTTGCTGGAGTTTAATTAGCTCCTTGCGTGAGAGTATAATTAACACCATTGTTTGTAATAAACTTATATTGGGGAATTTCGTTCGAAAGTATTTCTTGAAATGTTGTAACTTAATAAATAACTTATTTTTTGAAAGAATAACTTAATAAATCCTTGTATTAATCCCCGCCCTAAAAGAAACTTGAATTAATCCCCTAAAAAAAATAACTTGAATTAAGGAAACGTTATTTTTTTTTCATTGGCTTCCTCCATTCAAATAATTTTATTCAATACACTATCAACAATAAATGTAATTATCTCTCCTAGTCAAGATTTGAACATTGGTTTACTACAATAATTACTAAGGTTTGTTTGTTTAAATAACTGAAATGCGGTAACACTTTTGACATATAATCAAGTCTCCTATAAACAGCAGGATAACTAATTATCGTTCTGTTATGTTTAAAAAAATGGGTCATGTTGATAAGTGCTCTTATGTCACTAGTTAAAAAGTTAAAAATGAAAATAAATGATAAAATCAGGGTAAAAAAAAGTCAATTTTTAAGTTTAGAGGTTTTTTTTTTTTTAAGGAAGTTTAGAGGTGTTAAATACACCATTTTTGAGATAAGGTTTCTTAAAAAAAAAATTAGTATCTATAAACGCAATTTTTTTCTTTGTTAGAATCACTATTATTCACCGCTTTTCTCTCTTTTTTTTATTTGAATAAGTGGTTTATGCATAGATTTGTTTTTCTTTGGTGATTTTTTTTTTTGTGCAACATTGTTTGCTCTTTCATCTTGTTGGAGTATTTGTTTGATTTAAATTGACGTATGAACTTCAAACTGTTATAAACTTCGATCAATGACTTTATCGTCAATGTTATAGATTCGAATGTATGAATATTTCGATCATTCTGATTTTCTCCCATTTATAAATATTTTTTCATTTTATGCCGCTTGAGTGTTGTTTTCGTTCTAGTTTACCAATTTGAATCATTTGAATATTTTCTATATAAAAAATTCACCCAAAACACAAGATATGCAATGCATTTTAATTAACCACTCCTTGGCCCATGGTTTATGGTTATACTATTGATTCAATATGATATATGCATGCATTAGTTTCCCTTAAAACAAATTTACTTCAATAATTATATTCACAAGTGGTCCAATCCAATTGAAGATTAACGTCATGTAAACAATCATTATTCTTGTATACTGTCAGAGCTTATTTGAACCTTAAGCAATTGATCTTTGGAATATATAGCCACTTACTACACTTCCATGCGCAAAGAAACCAAGATAAATAAGATATCTATGGATGAGCACATTGGATTCAGTCTTTGATAGAGTATATTTTTCATTTTGATATGTCAAGTTGAATGAAAGACAACCTAATACAATGTAAACCGTTCCTCTCATATTGTTCTTTAACACTGTGGCAGAGAAACAAAGATTGGTTCATTGAATGGTGCTTGATAGTTGATATATGCACGCAGTTATACAGCTAGCTACCTAGTTATCACTGGATAGCCTACCAAGTAGCTCTCTGGAAATGTACCAATTTATCTTTAACTAATCAAGTTGTCTTGGCATTCAATTGCTAACTATAGAATCCGTAGAATAAATAAAAGAGGAAATGTTAAAAGGTGTTTTAGAGCATTGATTAAGTGAATAAAAATAGAAATAATGAGTTGAAAAATGGTGAAAAGTGTTGAATTCAACTTTTTAAAAGGTTAAAAGTTGTAATTTTCAATGCAAAACTACTAATTTTAGTTTCTTTAACAAGTACCCTAAGAGTCAGAACACTTGTTAGCAAGACCCAAAGATAAATTGGATCAATTTTTTTATTGAAACGTTGTAAAGTTGTAAAGATTAGTGGTCTTATTAAGCTGTCAAAATAGACGTGTATATTGGTCGATTTGGTATGTTGGTTATAGACTAGTGCGTATTAAGCTGATATTAATTGACGTGACAACACATCATTTAATGTATGTGTAAAATAAGTGTACATTGATAGAGTATGCTTATTAAACTCTTTTACATATATATTATTAATTCGTCATTCATAAGATTGAAAGAGTGATGAAGATGAAAATGCTTGGGATGATTGTTTTACCATAAAAAAGAGTCCCGTCTGTAATTTATATATGTTTTTTGCATTTGTAAAATCAAAAGTAATCTGTTGTTGCTGAAGAGCAGTCAGCTTTTGTTCAAAATAGACAAATTTTAGATGGGATTCTTATTGCAAATGAGGTGGTGGATGAGGCGCACGGATTAAAAAAGGAATTATTGTTATTTAAGGTGGATTTCGAGGAAAAAAACGTATGATTCTGTTGATTGGGGGTATCTGGACGCAGTTATGGAAAGGATGTTGTTCCCCGTTCTTTGGAGAAAGTGGATTAAGGAATGCGTATCGACTGCTACAGCCTCTGTCTTGGTTAATGGTAGCCCAACCGACGAGTTTCCTTTGGAGAGGGGGCTGCGCCAAGGAGACCCTCTCTCTCCTTTTCTTTTTCTGATAGCTGCGGAGGGGTTGAACATTATTATGAAGTCGGTGGTTGAAAGAAATATTTTTGTAGGATATACAGTCGAGGCGACCTCTTCTGTGTCAGTTACTCATCTTCAGTTTGCTGACGACACTTTGATTCTTGGAACAAAGTGTTGGGCGAATGTAAGGGCGATGCGAGCGGTTTTGGTTTTGTTTGAGGCTATGTCTGGATTGAAAGTAAATTTTAATAAGAGTATGTTGGTCGGTGTCCAGTGGCGGAGTCAGGAATTTTATAGAGCCTGGGCAAAAAAATTATCGCAAAACGTTACTTCCTTCCTACGGATAATTGCACATTTTCTACGGATATAACTTTCCTGCGGATCCTAAAATCATAAGGTATTACCTCACCTGGGAAACTAAATCCTTGGCAAAATCCGCAGGAAATGTGTTTCCTGCGGAATTTACACAAAAATCCGCAGGTAAATCCGCAGGAAAAGTGAGAAGTTATAATAATGGCTGGGCTTGCTACAAAGAAAGTAGAAGCTGAGCCTGGGCTAGTGCCCAGGCTAGCTGGGGGGTGGCTCCGCCCCTGTCGGTGTCAACGTTTCAGATTCCTGGCTGAATGAGGCGGCCTCTGTTCTCCGTTGTCGAGTGGGGAAAGTGTCGTTTGTGTATTTGGGTCTTTCGATCGGTGGTGATTCGCGTCGGTTGATTTTTTGGAAACCTCTTTTGCGTAGCATTAAATCAAGACTGTCTGGGTACAATAGCCGGTTTTTATCGTTTGGAGGCCGGTTAGTTCTTCTAAAGTCTGTCTTGACCTCTCTACCTGTCTATGCTCTTTCCTTCTTCAAGGCTCCGTCAGGTATAATTTTTTCCCTTGACTCTATTTTTACTAAATTTTTTTGGGGGGTTGTGAGGATCATAGGAAACTACTTTGGGTCAGTTGGACCACTATTTGTTCTCGTAGGGAGGTTGGAGGGTTGGGGGTGAGGAGGTTGAGGGAGTTTAATGATGCGTTGTTAGGAAAATGGTGTTGGCGTTTATTGGTGGAGAGGAGTGGTTTATGGTATAAGGTCTTGGTGGCGAGATATGGTGAGGAGGATGGGAGGTTGGAGGTTGCGGGCCGGAGTGGTTCTTCTTGGTGGCGAGAGATCGCTAAGATTAGGGACGGGTTAGGTGGTGTAGGAGGCGGGTGGTTTCAGGAGGGTGTATCTCGGTTGGTGGGAGATGAGGCAGATACCTTATTTTGGCATGATACGTGGTTAGGTGTCGTACCGTTTTGTGTGCACTCTAGGCGCCTTTTTGAGCTTGCGGTAGATAAATCTACCACGGTTGTGCACATGTTTGCTAGAGGGTCGGAGGATGGAGGAGCGGTTTGGAGATGGAGGAGACGGCTGTGGGTGTGGGAGGAGGAAATGCTAGGGGTGTGTATTATTTTACTTCGTAATGTTTGTTTGTAGATTAATGTGAAAGATACTTGGAGATGGCATATGGATACCTCTGAAGGTTATACAGTCTGTAGTGCTTATCAGCTATTGACTACTCAGGACACCTCTCAGGTGGAAGGTGTTGATGCTCTAGTTTGGCATAAACATGTTCTGCTTAAGGTCTCAATTTTTGCGTGGAGGTTGGTAAAGAATAGGTTGCCTACACGGGCAAACCTGGTGCATCGTGGTATCCTTTCAGACGCGGTTGCAGGTTGTTTATGTGGGTGCGGCGATACCGAGACATCTCAGCATTTATTCATCTCTTGTGTTTTCTATGGTACTTTGTGGCTTTAGGTTCGGTCTTGGCTTGGTGTGTCAGGTCCAGATCTCATTAATGTATCAGATCATTTCTATCAGTTTACTCATTCAGCAGGTGGCGGACGAGCAAAATGCTCATTTATGCAGCTTGTTTAGTTGCTTTGTGCGTGGATCATTTGGAATGACCGTAATCAAAGGTTGTTTAACAATTTGGGTAGCTCCATTGATTAGTTGTTGGATAAAGTAAAGTTGTACTCTCTTTGATGGCTAAAAGCTAACAATGTTGTTTTTGTTTTTGGTTTCCATTTGTGGTGGTCAAGTCTTTTGGCTTGTTTGAGACTTGGCTAATTTTTGATTGACATTGCTTATTTGTAATTATTTGGGAGCTCCTTCGTACATCTTGTGCTTGGGAGAGCTCTTGGCTTGTTAATATATAAGTTCCATTTTTGATTGTTAAAAAAAAAAAGTAAATATTTATATTAAAAAAAATATGGTATAGATTTAAATTGCAAGAATAATAACCAGAAAATGAGCCAAGAGCATGTATATGGTAAAGCTAATGTATGTCACAATAAATTAGTTTTAAGCATGTTATTTTAATAATTTTACGTGTGGTTTTAATAATCCTGTGTGTATTTCACCAGTTGGTGATATGGTATTTATGTACGTTAATCTTTAGTGCTACTAGAAAGTATATGTGACTCGTGTGAACATAATTCAATTAATGCATATGATATAATATGTAAAGATTGGAGTTCGAAGTACATATTTTAGACTTTTTCATTTTAAGGGTTAAATTTCTAGACAATAAACTACTTTGTCAAAATAAAAAATGTATGGGTTGTCTCCATTATTTTTTGTAGTTGAAGTTTTTGGTTATCTCGTGGTGTTTATTCTCTAATATTTGTGGTGTGATACTATACTTGTTTTTTCTCCTTTGTTGTTCCTAGTACTATTATTGGTATAGTTCAACTTTTAAAAATAAAAAAAATCACGTTTCCACAAGCAAAATGAATTTAACAGTGTGTGAATATTTCATTTTGAATACTCCAATGCTCACTCATGTCACAACACAACTCACATTCTCTTAAGCTGTTTAAGACATGAGCTAGATTTAATCCGTACTAATGATAATGGTGATGTGTATTTCAGCAAAATTTTGAATGGAATGGTTTATTTGCTGCTCTAAATAAAGAGAAATGATTTGGTGACATTAAAATTGTGATGTCGATAACAGAGTTCTTTAGTTTGTGTCTATTTTAAAATGTGTATAAGTTGTAGAAGATAAAAAAAATAAATAAGAGACAAATAGAGACTATATTATGAACATGTGACATACATTAGTGTTATATGTATAAAAGGTCTATATTTTGATATTCAAGTAACTACCCTTTTTATTTATGATCTTTGGTCTTTTAATATTTTTATGTATGCCCTAAAACTAATTTTTTATTAAAAATAAATGATATTCATTCATTCAAACTGATAGAGTACATCGATACAATGCACATTTGTTAAAGACAAAAAGGATGGATCTACGAACAAACTCACATTATCCATGTTAATAGCATAAAACGGCAAAATACAAAAGCCTACACATATGACTATTTTCAAGTCTCCGGAATACTCATGTCCATGGATCTGCAACGTTGACGATGTCAATGTCATTGATTTAATCTGCACTAGATCGAAACTGATCTGACAATGAACCGAACAAATACCTGAATGAAACAAGAAAGATAAACTCCACCGCACAAAAACAACAAACAAAACAACATCACACTAAGACGACGAAATCATAAAAGAAAAAACGAAATAAACATGAAAAACACTTATTTTAGTAAAAGTGAAAAAGAAAAACGAGTTAAATGGGTGATTTTGGGTCAAAAACTGACCTTAAATCACCCATCTTTGATGGATAAATGAGAAGAAATTATGATTTTGGTGACGGCTCACAAGGGGAAGAAACTTAAAATGTTATGTATGCCTTAAAACTTTGATTGTTTTAAGAAAACATGATATAACTAAACACGTTTTTCATGTGTACCTTCCTATAAACCGAAATATACTATACAATTTCTAAATTTACTATATAAACTGAGGGTGAATGAGTCTATACTTATATAAATTTATTGTTTTTTATATGTGTGTTCAAAGCTTAAAGAATCAAAGATCAAGGACAAAAGGAGTAGTTAGATTTCATCTGATCGTTTATGTGCATGTATGATAATCAATTAATGTGATAAGACTTCTTGGAGTACAAAAAGAGAAGGATATACATTATGTGAATTTAATTTTATCATACCGTCGACAATGTCTGGTTGTAATGATAAGATTATGCTACGAGTAGTCAAAGAAATGTGTTTATTCTTGACAAAAAGAAGGGCTATAGCGTGTTCATCCGTAAACATTTAACTTTAGGTGCAAACCGTAATTGTGTTTTTTCCACATTATAATCCAAACAGCCGAAAGGCAATTTTTACGAAGAAGTCAAAGTGCATGTATTAGTTCAAAATGTTCTATGCTAGCTTTATGTATATTCATCCACACGAACTATAATAGCAAGGTGGTTTTAAATTCTCACTATGTGACGAGGACGAGGCAGTGGTGAATGACATTATTTGCAGCATCCAAATTCAAAATGACTCTCACAAATTATTAAGAATGACATCATTATTAAGAAATGGTTCTTACATATGACGTTAATGTTCTGATCTCAAGTCCATAACATTGTGTTTTTAAGATTTGTTTACTTTAGGTCTTACGAGAGCACTTATAGTTTTATCATTTGTAAAAAGTGTTTCGTTTGGATGAGAATTGTGAGTGTTGTTTATAAACTAATCTTAGCATTTGATTTCTATGTAATGTGAACTGCAATTTAATAATTTGTAGATGATTCCCTAAAAAAATATATGATTTAATACGAGCATAATGCATGCGTATTGTTAGCTATACAATTTGTATCTTCTCTCCTTTTAAAAAAAAATAAAAATAAATTGTATCTTCTAATTTCTCTTTTTATTTTCATAGTGTTTTGGGCCTATTTTTCTGTTTCTGATCCATTTTAGTTCATTTGGGCTTGCTTTGCTATTTAGGCCTGTCAATTTTAATACTTGAAGTTTAGTCATACATTTTTGGGTTAAATATGTTTTTAGTCCCTATAAATAAGTCAACTTTTCATTTTAGTCCCTCTAAAATCTTTCTTCAACTTTTAGTCCTCCAAAAAATTACCATCTTCATTTTTGGTCCCTCTTTTAAAGTAAAATCATATGTAGAATTCATATTTTTAAATAAAATTTTGCAGAAAAATCTATAATATTATAACGATCTCTCCCAAAAAAAAATTAGATTTTTTTACAAAAGCATGAATTAAATATGAATTTTTATATTTTTGGTTGTAAAAAATTCATATTTAATTCATGTTTTGTTAAAAAATTCTAATTTTTTTTTTGAGTGATTTTTACAATATTCTGCACAATTTCATTGAAAGATACTAAAATTTACTTTAAAATAGGGACCCAAAGTAGTGATTGAAAATTTTATAGGACCTAAAAGTTGAAGGAAAATTTTAGAGCGACTAAAACGAAAAGTTTGTATATTTACAGGGACCAAAAACATATTTAACCCTACATTTTTTATTCATTTTTTATTAAGTAGTCAAGTGGTTAAAAATTCATCTTTAAAATGAATAAGTGGGATGCTTGAAATTCAAACTCAGACTCCTACATATTTTATGCAATATCCCTTATCAATTGAGTTAAACTCGCGAAGACAATTCATCTTCTTTCTTGTTCCATCTATGAATGTTTATTCAAATTCTTTCTTTTCCATAAACTTGGATTCTTAATATGGTATCAGTAACATTTTTTCTACATGATTGTTACTCTTTCTCCTCATTCAAATTTGAATATTGCAAATAAGTTATTAATTGGATTAAATGAGAAAATTGTTGATTCAAAGAGAGGTAATTAGAATATCGTGTTTATTAAAACCCCTTGTTTTGTTTCACCATCAAGTGTGTCACACCTTATTTTATGTGTTGTCTATTTTGAATGTAAGTTCTTCACGGTTATATCTTTCATAAAAGGTACCTCGTTAGGTTGAGAAGTGTTGGTGTTTAATTCATTGATAGAGAAAAAGGTTTATGTGAAGGATATGGTGATAGGTATTGATGCATGAGGGATGTTGCTGGAGTTGAAAAAGAAATTTGTTTGTTTAGGAGGCTGAGATATGGTGGAGGAGTGTGAGATTTTATTGACTAACATTTCTTTGCATATAATTTTGAGGATATATACTAGGATTTGGGATCTTAATCTTGATGGTATATCTTCGGTTAAAGAAGCTTACGAGTGGATATCTAATTTTGAATATTTAACACATTCTCTTTTATATAATGTCATTTGAAACAATTTGGTTCCTTTGAGAATTTTCCTATTTGATTGGAGATTACTACATAAGCGTCTTCCCACCAAAGATAATTTATAACAAAAAAAGATTGCAAAATTTAGCACCGTCTTCTTGTGTGAATGTTTGTAATCTGAATTAAACAACTAGTCATTTGTTATTTGATTTTAGGTATCCCCAAAATTATGAGAGTATTTAATCTTAGTTAGAAATCACTTGTACAATGACAAAATAATTGTTTTTGTCATGCGATTAATTCATAGTTTTGATTTCTCAAGAAAAGAAAGTGAAAGAATGCTTTCTTCCAATTTGGTTGGCAAACATTTGGTCAATTTGAAAACATCGTAACTATGTGATGTTTGATTTTCATGATTGCTCAACTCACACACTTTTTGGACATGGTAAAGCTTTTGGTATGAACATGGATCAAGTTAAAAGCTAAAAAAATATATTATATTTCTATCAATGAAACATTCAATCACTCAAATGTTTAGGAGTTGTTTATCCGTTTGGAGCCACCATGGTTTTGATGTTATTTTGTAATTGTTAACTTTATAATTCTTCAATACTGGCATTCTTTATGCTTTAATTTTTTTTGGCCTTCTAAAAAACCACTTAATGAAGTAAGGTCTTCATATTATTGAGAATCAGATAGTTAAATAAAAGTTCTTTAAGAAGAAGAAGAAAAAGGAAAAAAAAAAAGGACGATGACTCAATCGATATAGCACATTGTGAAGAATGGGCTTTATATCACCCTTAAAATTATTTAGGAAAGAACGTACATATTTGTATCACCCTTCTAAGCCTTAAAATTGCTTAGTATCATGTCAATGGGGAAAAAAATATATTCAATCATGTAATAGACTCATCTGCATGCTAATTGCAACTAGAATTGAGTAAATCGTCTAATTATATTCTATGATTTTGTAGAACACTTTATAATAGATATATAAGATTATGAATATTTTCAATCTTCTTAAATTGTTAAGTTGATCTTAGTATGTAATCGTTTACTATCATCATATTTTCTATTTTGACAACTTACGATCAATTTGGTCATTGTGTTTAACCATTAAACATAATCGATCATTCAAAGAGATAATTAAATGAGTAATGATATATAAACAATCATTGGTGATAACTTTCAAAACAACTTTTATTTCTTCTATTTCTATTGGTAAAAAATAATAGAGAGGGAAAATAAAAACATGATATGAGTATGAAAAAGAAAGTTGTTGTAAATTGGTTGTACAAATATCATTGCTCTAGTTAAATAAAGTAAATTTGATGGTATAGGCAACTTAAATTTGTAGCCTCTTTTTTTGATGTCGATTTGGCTAGGGCTTATAAACTGGTCAAAGTTACCTTTGAAACTGCGACAGAAACAAATTTTCGTGGTACCAGTTGCTACTAATAATAAGCTTCATACTCATTTCTAGAGATTCCCACCCTGCTTTATTTGAGGGATTGGTCTATTTAATAATGATCAATATATTAAGGACGTTTTTGCAAACTTGGGACATTAATTAGACGATGTTAGAGTTAAGTCACCTGATGTCTTGCCAGAGAATGTTAGGGGGGTGTTAAATGACCCGCAAAGAAAGTTTGCTTTAATTAACTCAAAATAAAATATACATCTAAATCTAAATGATCTACAATATTCCTTCATTTTCTTTCCTTTGGAATTGAAACGTTTGTGAGAATATTGGGGACTTTCTTTTTATTTTTTTTCTACCATATTTTATGTATATGAATATGAGATCAAACTTCAGATATCTTCTTTGAGGGGTTCAACCATGTTACCATTAGTCCATTCAAATCCATTGTTGGTGTTTTGTGGCATTTCTTTTCCACTCGATTTTATTTTGTTGCTTTTCACGAGTTTTTAATTGTGTTCGATGGAATTGGAGGCCTAACTCATCCTTAAAAACCGGTTTATATGGTGAGAATTGTCTCCTCTATATAAACTCTTATCAAGAGTTTTATCTATTCGATGTGGGACATGAGTTTTTTCCAATATGCAGAACACTCATCCAATAAAAAATCGTCAATTTGACATCTATAACAATATAAAGGGCATACCAGTTTTGAGCCGTATTTTTCTTCTAATTTTAATTTCTATTTAAACTATTTTATCATTTTTATGATATTATTTAAATTATCAATTAAAAAATAGATGAAATTTCATATAAAAGGAACAATTCACAACTATACGAGGTACATTTCACCACAATAAAAACAATATTATACATTAAAAAGAACATATTTGACTTTATATAAAAATATATTGTATTTTGATGTAACATATTTTTTTTAGTTTTATCTTTCATTTAATTATTTTTTTATCATTTTATTGTTGTTTGCCAATAAAACCAAAAAAATTGACACTTTAATATCATACTCATATATAAATAAATCCAATATCTTTGTGATTTAGTATTAAAAATTCTTGTTTGGTATTATATAAAATTTATTTTACATATTCAATGCATCTTCTATTTTCTCTTAAATTTTTTATATGTTCTCTTTTTCAAGTAAAGTGGTGGTTAGAATTTACTTTTTATTTTAAGATGAATAACTGAAATGATTAAGGTTCAACTTAATTAAATTATGGGAACGCTTTCTTTTCTTTAATTGGAAAAAAAAAAACTAGATTCAATGAATTTCACTAAAAAAATTTATATGTTCACTTTCCTTTAATTGGAAAAAGAGAAAAAAGGGGATTCGGTGAATTTGAATTTCAATCATTGTAATCAAACATAGTAGGGATCTTAATCTATGAGACCAACAAAGCAAAGAAGAGACCATTCTCGTTCATTCAGATGTAAATAAATGGGGTCCCACGTAAGCCAGATATTTCCACCACTCATTTCCAGGAATCTTCCCATCACAAACAAACCCCACCAACTCAATTATTGTCCATACAATACACCCTTCACTTTCACAATGCACTTTTTTTTATTTTAATCAATTTTTTCCTTCTCATAACTAAATTAAGTAAACCTCAAAATTACTCTACTTCCCCCTCAAATTAGTATATATGTCGTTTTCAGGCTTTGGAGAGGCTAGACGAAGCTGAAATTTCTAACTTCTCATTGCACCGTTAAGTTAAATAATACATTGAGATGTAATTTTTTACTTTTCGTGGATTTATGTTTTTTTTACATAGCGACTATCGAAGGTATCTAATTAAAAAACATTAGATAAAGAAGTAGGATATTTTAAAGGGTTAAATAAGTTTTTCGTCCTTATAAATATAGCGAATTTTGATTTTAGTTCCTAAAAAATTAAACTAAATGTTTTCATCCTCACAAGTTTTTTTATTTTGTTTTTCCTCCTTAATGGCCATTTTATGTCCATATAAATGGCAAAATTATAATTCTTTTATGTTCAAATTGTATTCATGTTATGTCCGTTTATTATATTCGACATTTATATATTCATATTATATTCAAAAAATATCAAGAACACATTAAAATTATATCCATTAAAAACCAAAAAGAAAATAAAAAAATTTGGAAGGATGAAAACATTCAGTTTCGTTTTATAAAAACTAAAATCAAAATTTGTTATATTTATATTTATAAGGACGAAAAACTTATTTAACCAAAGTTGAGAGTGGCTTATAGAAACATATATAACAAATAAAAAATAAACAAGGGATAAATAATTGATGATGATATAATATAATATAATAAAAGATTTTATATTATACTTATGTTATTAATATGATTATGGTGATGACATGATATATCTGATCTGATCAACGCTGCAAGTCCATCATAAGAGAAAACTCTTGAAAACAGACGAACCCATCCCCGTTTTTATCAACACCTGCTATCATACGCCGACACTCGTCTAACGTGCACCGTTCATCACCAATCGCTCTAAAAACCCTCAACAATTCCTCAGCCGAAATTCTCCCATCTCGATCCGTATCAAACACTTGAAACGCTTCCCGCAATTCTTCTTCTGGATTCGGATCCGAACCGGAACTCGAACCGGAACCAACCCGGTTCATTATCGTGTCGACGCTTATACAACCCTTACCATCGCTATCAACTTCACTGAGCATCAACTCGATCTCTTCAGGAGTTGGAGGACGCGCTCCAAGGCGCGTGAGAACCGCTTGGAGTTCTTCACGCGAAACGACGCCGTCGTTGTCACGGTCGATTAAACGAAACGCTTGAGCTAGCTCACACTGGACATCAACGGTGATATCTGACCACTCACCGGAGACTTCAGGGAGGACGCTCGTAGGTGTATGGGATCCGCCGGTGATAGGCTTATGAATGGACTCATCGGAGGAAGAAGATGAACCGAATGAAAGTGGGTCGGATCTTGAAACAGAGGATTTTTCCTTCTTACGGAAGAGACGTTTGGGTGAGAGGTTTTTAGGGTTAATGAACTTCATTATGAGGAATGAAGATATTGAGAAAGAAAGAGGAAGGAGAAGAATAAGAAGAAGAGTTAGAGTTTGTTGTGTTGTGAGGGGAAAGAGAGAGGAAGTTGAAGGGGTTAAATGAAGGGAAGAGTAGCAGGTCCATTCTTGCTTCAAGTGTAGCTTCCACGAAGTTTCCTAACATTAATACTTTCATTCATAGATCAATCTTTTTATTTTCTTTTATTATTCTTACTCATTAATTAATTAATCCATTCATTCTTTACTATTATAAAGCTAAAACAAAATACTATATCAAATTATTTGAAGAATAAAGCATGTATTTTTAAGGTGTGAGTAAATATTAAACTATGTGGGTGCGGTGGGGTTGGGTAACTTTCCATGTATTTGTCTTGTTGAGTAAAAACAAATATTTGTTTAGTCAAAAACCAAACTTTCCAAGTATTTGCTTGTTTATGGTCAAAAAAGAAAAGTATTTGGTTGTTTAATTGAGTTCAATAATATTTTTGTTTTTAAAAAACGGAATTTTTTTGTAAAAGAATTTGGTAAATTTTCATTTTAATCTTTGAAGATAAAAAAGAAATGTTAAAACTTTTGTTTTGTTTTTTTATCCCCGTTGAACATAATTTTAATATTTTCTTAAACATAATTTTAATTCTTGAACATACGTTTCTCAAAAAAGAAAATGGACATACGTGAATTAGATGTGATAAGTAAATATAATTTGAATAAATCTTGAGCATAAAATGAGAACAATAACATGAACTTATCATTATAAACCTAAAATTAGACCAAAAAAAATTTAAGGATAAAAACGATACGTTTTATTTTCAAAGACTTAAATAAAAATTTAATATACTTTTAGGGACTAAAATCTTTGGCTTCTTAAAAAATATATAGGGACAAAAGATTCGACTCATGTCTTTTACTTCTACATTCTTTTCACTATAGATAATTTTATACAATAAATTGTCGCACATTATTTATGAGTACTTCTTTAGTTCTTTAAAATAATGAAGTCTAATTCATTCCACTAGACTCGACTTATGTTGGTGCTTGTTTTATATTTTAATTAGTTTAATTGCATTTTGTATTCTCTTATTTTATCAGGCATACAGAAATAGTCTCTTTTTTAAATTTAATTTTTTTTGGTCTCTCAAATTATTATATTTTTTGTTCCTAACAAAAAAAATTGGCTCAAGAGCACTAGAAGTATAAAAATATGAAGATATGAACCCTTATTCTCAAATCTCTTGAGCTTGGGAACAGCCTAAACATTTCCAAGATGAAATAAAGAAAATAAGTGACAGAAGGAGCATTTCAAATGTTTTCAAGTAAAATGCTTAAGGGACAAAGAAAAAAACTTCCCTTAAATCTTTTTTTTTCCTTCTAGAAATCTTATGATTTAATTAATGTATCATTTACCCAAAAGCGATTAGATGAAATGACAAAAATCTTTTCTAATTTAACTAAAAGATTTATGGTTCAATTATGAACTTAAACATTTAATACTGTCAAAATATTAGCGAGAGTTTGCCGTCTATATAATCGATGGATTAATTGTTATAATTATATGCAGAGAATACTCAATTAAAAATAAAAAAATTATCATCGAATAGAAACCAAACTTTTGAATGTGATTTTTCTCGTCCACACCATCAGTTTGACCTTAGCCAAACGTGCTGGCAAAAGTTCTTGGTGGGACTGGTAAAGAGTAAAGACTTCTGAAAAAAGAGTAAAGACCATGTGTGTATTTTTGAAGAGAAACTTGAAGAATCTATGTTGCAACGGTAACTTAAATGACTTAATAGATACAAACAAACAACTTTAACATGAATCTGATTATAACACTGTATTTTTTTAGGGGATAACTCACTGTGTAATGTATACATATTTTTTATTGTCGGAGTATATTTATTAAAAAGTTAAAATAATATTCAATGGTTGTATAAAACTTTTAAACAATTGCATTCATTTTGATCTTTGCAAGATATTCTATCTGCTTAAAATGTAAGCAAAAATTGATCAACAAAAGTTAATGTATTTGGCTTAAAGTTTGGACCAAATACATCAATTTATGTTGACTTATTTTTACTTACACTTTAGATCAGATGTAGTATGTATTTGTTGGAATATATTTAAAATTAATATGGTTTATGATTTAATACTTAGACGTAATTTGATTCAATGTAATCAATTTACTTTTAGTGAAAAAAATGTTTGGTTGCTGTTATTGTTCTATTTTAAAAAAATAATAAATCAAACTAGTGTTGGGTAAAATATAATTGAATTACTATGAGAGTAATTTTGCTTTTTTATGAAAACCTAAGATGATACTCAATTAAAAAATTATTCATTATAATATTGATTATAAATATAAAAATTATTTTGTGACAATTAAAAAATTCATACTATTTTTAGGGATAATTTAGGCCTACATATCTAAATTTATTTCAAGAATAAAAAACTTATATTTCTTGCAAGACTCCATCTTTTATTGAATTCATGCATTCTCTCAATTTCCCACATTATTTTTCTTATATGGTCTTTAATTTTAACTATACTTTTCCATCCCCTTTCAACTAAATTTGTACCTCCTTTTCTTTCTTTCCATTTTTTTTAAGAGGCTAAAATGAAATATATTACCACATAAAAGCGTTATTCCCAGCATAAGGGGTGCCAAGGAAAAACGACAAGGTCTGAACAATATTTACAAAGGGAACCAAAAACAGAAAAATATGAACAAAAGGAAAGAAACTATTAGCCTATGCCCAATATGGTGAACGGGCTAAGCCACCAGCGATGCAGCTGGAAGGGAAGAGAAGTGTGCTTCGCCTTCAACCACATATAGGAGATGGACTTAATCTTTTAAACCACCTGAAAAAGCGGGCTTTCTTTGCCTTTAAACAATCTGTTAAATCTGTTGTTTCTTTCCATTTCTTTCTATCTTTTTTTTTTTTTTTTGTTATGGATTTTTTTTTT
>Ga0228711_1001647_pt1 | contig 33304 bp, 17 predicted proteins | sample MedpolnodulmetaG_2_FD_177996 | JGI IMG/M metagenome (GOLD analysis project Ga0228711, IMG submission 177996) | Root nodule microbial communities from Medicago polymorpha collected in Santa Monica, California, United States - brown nodules | ecosystem: Host-associated > Plants > Roots > Nodule... | reverse complement strand
GGAAGAAAGAAAGAAGAGTTCTAAGAAAGTAGAATCAAGAGAAGATGACGAGTTTATATAGAGGCGCGTATACACAATACACGCTGTAAGATCCGTGGTGTGCAAGGCAACTTACAAAGGAAGCCTACAATTTTTATTTTATTTATTTATTTTTTAATAAACAAATATCTCACTTGTAACGATAAATACTAATTATTCGCCGAGAAAAATTATCAAGGATTTGGATTTGCTGTAGTAATAATATCACGTTATAATCAACCATGATCATTAATTTAAGATCAGACGATTTAGATAACATATTCGTTACATTAATATATTAACTGATCTTGACCATATGCTTCAATTTGATGGTCGAGATGAATAGTTGTTACATATAGTTACTATAAGGAATCATTTTCAATTATCTAAATATTAGGCTTCTGTATTTGTAACGCTGAATTTGAAAGTGTGATCCGCAATTAAGTTAAAAGAGATCTGAATTATCTTATCCCGTATCACATGAATTATTATATATTTTGTTTTTTGGTTAATTTTTTTAATAATTTATATTTTTTTTTGTTTTGATATACGTGTATTCGATTGGTTTGTGACGTATGATGTATATGGGTGGTTTCTTGGCTATATCTACCCCTTTGAAAACGAACGTGATGAGAAAAGAAATGGTAAAAAAGAGGAGCTTTCAAAGCTTTGTGTGGACCCCACTTTCAATAGGCTCCACCCCCTACTTTTTCTTATATTAAAAATAAATTAATGTGTAACAACTTTATCCGCTACTATAGCAGCTTCAACCTAACATTTTCACATTTTTTTCATCATCTGTTTCTCTCATGATATTCATTCACCACCATCTCTCAAAAGGGTATCTATTCAAATACTTTGAAAATTGGCAGAAGAAAATGATGAAATTAATGAATTCATATTCATCCTCTAGGTTTTTTCTAGTCCGTATAGTACTAATTATTAATGCATGTGTGTTATTGAGATATAGTTGATGTTGCTAATTTTGCTACTATTACTACTATGGAGTCATATAGTTGAATTTGATTTTTGTGTACAAATACCAGCAGCTTTATAGGTGGGTGGTGGTTGTTTCAGTTGGTGGCTAGCTTGGCTAGCTCAGCTGCTTCATATCATATAAATCATATAATATATAATATAAATATATATTTTTGCTATCTAACCTCATTGAAAAATTATGCATATGGAGTTTATGTTACATGTGGCAATAATTCCCAGCACAAATGGGGATAGAAAAGAAGTGCTTGTTGGCGAGAATCCAGAGGCTTTCACACATATAGTCAAGATCGAAGATGCAGTAAGTAATAAAGGATACTATTGTGAATCTTCCAAGAACTTTATTTGCATTCTTCCATTTTAAGCCGGCAAGGATGTGCCTCCTTAGTATTTATTGGAAGTGTAAAAAATTATATTATATATAAATTTAATCATATTTTATTTATGCAGTTATTTTAAAAATAATATTTTAACAAATAGTTGATAAAAAATAATATTTTTTAAAATATTATTATTTTTTGAATAACTGCATAAATATTATACAACAAAGTATGACTACATTTTTGTGTTAAAACTATTTTAACATTATTTAAAGCCTTCCTCTCAGAAAACATTATTAAAGCCTAATATGTCTTTCTGTGGGAAAATGATTAATTATATGTTAAACTAATTTGATTTTGTACAATACCTAAAGTTGATTTGCTATTCATTAGTTCTTTTAATAATCTCAAATATTAGTACAAAAACCAAATCACAATTACCTTGTTTTATTACTGAAACTCATAGTAATTAATAATCAGTTGATCATTTAATATTTTTTATATACAAAAAAAAGTATTTGCATCTTCAGTTTTCTTTTATGAGAATTTGTTCCATGGAAATAAAGATATTGTTGAAGAAGTCCCTCGATTTGAAGGTCATAGTTAGCGAACTTATTGCCAATAGGCTACTTGATAAAAAACGATATTGTTGAAAAATAAAACCCAATTAACTTTTGGGTTGACCTGACGATATTTGTTGCACACTCTCAAGGTCTCAGGTTTGATTTTTGCTAATGTTAATTTCAACGGACTAGTCCATTCAGTGCTTTGTATTGAATTTAACTGGGCCCCTCACAAATGGATTGTGAGATTAGACCCCTCAGATTAATAAGTCATTAGGTTGGATTAATATATGTGGACCCCTTGATCTTGTTTGTTGTTACTTAGTCTGTTTGGGTATCAAGAAATATAATATTGAACTATACATTTTTTTTTTGAGAGGATATTGAACTATACTTATGTCTTGTGTTCAATATTGATATAAGGGCAAAAATATAATTATGCACATTATAATTATCATGGAAATTTTACATTAAATCATATGACATCCTCATTACTTGGATAGAAGCGATGTGTTGTTAGATATCATCTTTATTAAATAAATAATTAATATTATTGTCAACATAGTAAGTATGAACCCACGTGATCACACACACGAGAACAAACAAATGAAATATTAAAGACAAATGAGTTAGACTCGTTTCATTCCACAAACACCACCCCCCCCATTTGGTGTGCAAATTTCTTCCCACAATACAATGGTTTATGGAAAACCAGACAAATTCATCTCAAAAACATCAAATTTTCTCCTTACAACAATGGATGTTTTATAAATTTTGTTTGGTTTTCCATAAATTTTACCAATAAATTAAAAAATAGGACCCTTAAATGAGACCTTCTAAAATTATTTTTTGGTCTGTAGTATTTGACCTCCTTATTTAATTGATTTCATTCTACATTAATTGTCTTCCTACGACGTACTACCAGTAAAAACAGAAATATAACCAACTGTATCCCTGTATGAATTTATCAATGAAAATAACTTACCAAAGAGGATGGTATATACATGTGTCAAAAGAAGGTAAATCCTCGAATCATTTCTAATTTGGTTTTAGAAAAGGATTAGAATAGTATTTGCCCATTTGATATCACAACTAGACTTAAAACTAAAAATAAAATTTGATGGTTATAATATTATATCCGAGAGAATGAATGAATCTGTCTTTCTCTCAAAGTTAAATTAAGTATATGCTTTTTATAATTGTTGAGCACCGATAGCTGATTTTGTTGGTTAGGGAGAAAGCAATATAAGTCAATATCATTGATAAATATTTAATCTCCCCACATGTCATGTGTATATGAATAGGATGGACTAGCCACTAATTAAACAAATATGGGGCTGAATATTGACACTGTATCTGCAACTTCCATGAAATTTCTATACCAAATTTGCAATAAGATAAAATGGTCAATTCATTTAGATATGTATGATATGGGGAAAAACTAATATATGCCAATAAATGACTATTTCAGCAAGTGTATCACACTACATTAAGCCGAAAAGTACTATAGGTGATTAGTGACAAAAGCTGGTTGTACTTTCACAAATCTTTTGATAAATAGGTATCAAAGATTTCAATGGGATATATATATGATAAAGCTTTTGATAAGCTGGTTGTACTTTACATGGTTGAAATTACAGGTATAAGTTTTTCATGTTACATATCAAAGATTTTTCGGTCTAAGTTGTCCGTTTTTTATAAATTAGATATAATCTAATATAAATCTCAAGTAATTAGTTTCTTAGGGGAGAAGGGAGAAATGTTAGTAGTGGAGATTGAACATTTTACCTCTTGCATATATAATTTATTTCGGGTAGCGAGAAACTTTTGTGCTTTAAGTTAGAGTTGAATAGGAAAAATTTATATTTTTTTTAACCGATCATTCACTCTCATCAAAACAATTTATTTTAATCATTTATTTATTAATTAAATACACTTAAGTTATCAATGTGACCAAAATTCAATGCCACATAAGTATTTTCTGAAAATGTTACCTTTAAAAAAGTGCAAAACTCTTCCAAGGGCAAAGAAAATAATGTCTAGGAGCCAAGGCTAGTGGAGAACATTTCTTCCACCCAAATAATCTTAATATGTTTTCCATGGAGATAGAAAAACCCATGATGCACGTCCATGTTAATTTGAGTTGTGCAAAAAAGTGATGCTCAAAATGAGTTTCCTCAAATAACTCCTAAAAAGTACCCTGATGAGAGAAAATATAATGTATTTCTCACTAGATCAAATTCTGAACCTCACACAATTCATATACTTCTAGTTTTGATTTTGACCAATTTGCAAATATCCATAACATCTTAGATAATGCACATGATACTAATGATGATGCAAACCAAATTTTAAATCAAATAAATCAATTTCGTTTGACTCGTTTTTATTTATAATTTTACAACGGATGAGTAAATATAAAATCAACTGCATTTATGGAATCTAAAGTAGTTTTTGATAGTCATCAACCCATTGAAACCCTAGCAAGATATGTCTAATGTAGATGATGTAAGCGCTACAACCAAGTTTGAAAACTCAAAATAAAACTAAAGTGTAGTAAAAAAAAACGTGTGGCAATAACGGAATCCAAGGGTGAAAAAGTGAAACATTCCGGCGCCGACATTGAAAACTACTAGGCTGTTTTGGTTAAGGATACTGTTTCAAATCCTTCCTCTTTGTTTGTGTTGTTCAAACATCGACTGTTTCTCTGCACCTACATAGGAAGTTGCGCTATATATTGTCTGTCTGACTGTCTCTTTTGTTTATGCAGCAAAATCAACCGGATTAACCAACTAGCACTCACACACACTAGTAACATGCGGTAATAAGGTGACATGAAATATTCAAGAAAATTTAAAATATTTATTAGTACAAAGTTCATAATACAAATAGTACCGCAATTTTATTGGGCTAAACTCATAGAATATATAAAATAAAAATAGTACATAATTTTTAACTCAATTTTAATACTACTTACTAGCTATAAAGTAAACATTTCGTTAAAATTTATTACCACATGACACGTGTTGACATTATCTGATATGACTATATGGATTAGCTGGAAAGTCATTTGTTAGTACGATTTGATTTTATTAAACATGATCATTATATTATTATCTAATCTAATCTAATTAAATTAAACATGTCTAAGTCGAAGCAAAAAAGGGTAGTGAAGTGCAAGAATTAAAATGTTTACGCGGCTACGTGTTATTTACCGAGTGGCTATATATGGCTGATTCAGCCACATGCCCTCCTAATTTTGCGAGACATTATTCAAAACCCTACCACTTCATACGGAATAAATTCCGCTAAGCATACTTTTATTTATTCATTTTTTTTCTACTGTATATTATACTATTTGCTAGTGTATAATTTGGAATTAAAAGCCCATTAAAATAACCAAAACGTGTGGACCCCTTCCATACTTTGAGCATGGTTTCTTGATTATTTATATTGTTTAATGTAATAATAAAAAAGTAACGAAATAGAGGGATTTGCGGGTAGTTTGGATTGGAATGGAAGGCTTGAGAGACTCTTTAACTTACTCTTAAAACTGTTTGACTTTTGTACAACGGAACTCAACCGCAAAAGCAAAAACTAAAGCATTGTTTATAGTCCTCACATAAATCAAATGATGACGTTTTATAACGGCAGAGAAAGAATAGTGGTGGAATACTTGGTTGCAAAGTAGCATTATGGGAGTATGGCTACACCTTATTGCACGCTATCATACAAATATGGCCGTTGGAATGGCCAAATCTCAACCGTCAAATGAGACCATAGTGATGTCACCATACTCTTGATTAATAATCTTATTAATGTGATTAATGAATGGCTTGGTGGGTCTAACTTGGGTGGGGTAGAGCAACGGCAATTATTGGCGATATGCTACCGTAAAGTGCAGCGATCGATATCATATTAGTGGGGTGATGTAGGGACCATTATGCTAAAAAAAATTAGCACTGTTTCATAGGTTGAGACAGTTAGCTTTTTATCGGACCAAATAATTAAGTTCTAGAATGAGTGAATAGAAAAAAATGGTAGTATTTCAATGTGAGTATCAATTAGAATAGATATTGAATTTTTTAAACCTATATATATAATTGAAATTTTAATAAAAAATGGTTGATCTATTAACATTTTTTTTTATGTTATAATATGACACGTTAAATGAACATATGATCTTCTAAATGTATCACATCTCAACATAAAGCATGACACGCTAAATAAATATATGGTCTTCATGACAGCTCCAAGGTTGTTATATCATGATCAAAACATCTTTTACCTCATAAAGTTTACGTGTAATGTAGTCTAACGAAGTTACATGAACTCCACGTGAAATATATCACACATTTATTTAACGTGGTACATCATAGAGTTTATATGTAATACTGTCTAATGAAGTTACATGAGATCCATATGAAAGATCACGCATTTATTTAGCGTGGCACATCATCATCTATAAGGACAATATTTTGTAGACATGAGGCCTAATGCAATTGTCCAAATTGAAATTATATCCTCTCCAAAAGCATCAAGAGACACATCACAAGTGAGAATGACCAAAATGAGAATATTACATTTGCCCAAATATGGAAAAGAAAGACTTAAATGAATGAAAAGATACAAGGACAAGGGTGGCATAAGAAGGATAAGGATAGAGAAAGTTACCAAAAGTACTATATAAAGGACACTTTTATCCACTAACAAAGGGAGTCTTCAGCTAGATTTTAACTTAGTTTTGAGAACCCTAGCTGCCACCTTTCATCACTTTTTCATTTTCCATTTCAACTCCTTACATTCAAGACCATTGAAGCTCCATGTTTAAAGAGCAAGCATTAGATCTATTGCATCAGCGCCTGTGACAACTCTGCAACTTTGTATATATATTTTTTTTAACTCTTGTTGATTACGATTTTTGTATGTTATCTTCATTGTTTTGTAATATGGATTGAAGTTATCGTTTTCTTATCTTTCCATGTTTTCACGTAAGATCAATATGAGCTAAATATTTCTTTGGTTTAGAATTAGAAATAACATAATGTTTTACGTTTTTATCTTGGTTTTTCAGCATGTGGTTGTGTGAATAAATTTTATTGAAGTTGTGTTACATTATGAGTGTTGTCCAAATAAGTAAAGCGACCATTTCTTTCTTCCTTTGAGGTCGAGGATACCTCCAAACTGTTCAAAGTGCATAATACTAGTGACAGAGAAAATAGTTACTCTTTCATGTTAGTCAGGATCGGTTCTAAGATTTTGTGTCCTAGGCAAATCAATAAGGTTGTGTCATTTTAATTCTTCGAATGTCTGCGTGTGTTTTTTTATTGCTAGAGATTCGTTCAAAATCAATGTTATCTAAAAAAAAAAAATCAATAGAATTAATCAAAATGAGTTAAAAAGAACTATATGTATATTGTCCTAACTACGAAGTAAAAATAATAATTTTAGTAACCTTATAAAAATGGTGTTCTGAGTCACCGTCCCTTCCGTCCATAGTCAGGATCACCCCTAATTTTAGTTAATTAACATTAATCACAAAGTACATATATCTTTAATAAACTAATGACTTAGTAGTTCCATGGACTAATGGAGGTGTATCCACCAACGACCCACGTGCTTTTTATAAGCAACCGACTAATTCAAAACTCAAATATAATTAATTTTTCGTTTATGTTTATTAAATAAGAAAAGTGGGCATGGAAATATATAGGTGAACGAGACTTCATCCATACAAGATAAAACAGTTTTATGAAGGCTTCTTTCATACTACATCAACTCATCAAGCATATTTTATACCACGGAATATTCTTATTCTTAACAAAGTAGGATGCATTCACACACATGATGCCTGAATTTTATCTTTTATTTTCGTCAATAGTTCATTTCTTTAATTGTTAAATATAAAGACAAACACACACAAACACTAAATTAAATCCGATGATCAAATCAAGAACCTCTAATCACAATCAAATGACAATTAGTGAATCACGCCAGTTTGATCGCAACCGAATTACCATTTTAGACTAAGAGTTTCATTACATGTCACATATAAAATGAATAGGACAATGACCCATGGTAAAAGGTACGTTCTCAATTTTGGTTAAGTCTCTAAACTCCCTAAAACTCCTCGCCAACTTAAGCGTTACAATTTTCGCGGGTACACCACCCTCTCTGAGAAGCAAGTGTGCCCGTCTACCACCGCATTCAATCAACTCCAGTTATGGTCTTCAAGTCCACTGCGGATTATGTGACAGTTTGTGAGACTAGTTAACAAAATGAACCCATCCATATGGAATGGAATGTATATATGAATGTTCATGCCCTTTCTAGATATTTTGTTAACTCATATTTGATTGTTAGTCCTCTTGGGCATGAATACCAAAACAGTGCAAATAATGATGAATACGCGAATGAAGACATATATGATTGCAATTTGGATTGAATGGCATAGCAAATATTAGGTTGCATCATTGTCAACATTCAAGATGAGCAAACCCTGGTCTCTTCTTGCCCCTACCCGAAAAGAACAATTAAACATCAAAGCTCGGCAAAGTTGTGTCATTACCAACCAAGTACCAATGTGAAATGATAGAATAGAATACACTAATGTGAAATGGTACTCATAAGTTTTTATTTTATTAAAAATATACTCAAAGTATTGAGTTAGTAAAATATTTCACCAACATTTTTCATTGACCAAGAAGAATGTTATGTGATCACTGATGACACACGTTCACAACTATATTAATTACTACTACTAGCCATAAGTAGCTTAATTACTAAGGTGTGCCAGCAATGGTCCAGATCACTACCCGGTTAATAGCAAGTGGTTCTCAATTGACTAGATTATTTCAAAGTTTATCACTCCTAATAAAGCATAAAATAAGTTTTTGAAAAAGTTGTCTCATGTAAATAGTAGTGGATGTATTTTAGATGATAATTGTGCAATGAAAATCGCTACTTGGAAATCAACAGCTAAAACAACCTCTTGGAGTTGGTTTGCAGTTTAATTTAGTGAATGGTTTGATAACCGATTTGAGTCTTTTTGCTCTTGAATTTTTTATCTGTATGCTCTACGGGTTAGAGTACTATTTGTACTCTCTTTGAGATACTTTTACTTATTAAAAAAAAAAAAACTGAAATTGTAATTATATATAATAAAAATAACAAGATATTAAGTTTTCAAGTTTCAACCATTAGTTCCTCTCAAAAAAATAAAATAATTCAACCATTAGTTACTAACTTGGTACTTTAATTCTAAAAACATATCCTCTATTTAGTGGAACATACTTCATATATTAAGAGGTGAGTTTTAAGTTGGATCAACACTAACAAAATTAATCAAAATATCAATAATAACTCGTGTCATTGCTAAAAAGTAGAAGTTCATAGGTCCTCTTTATTTTTATTTATTTTTTGTCTAGTAGCTTAGTGGCTAGAGCTCACACATTTAAATGTGGAGAAGTGGGGTGTCCGAAGTTCGAACCTCGACCCCCGCATAAATTATGCAATGTCCTTATCAATTGAGTTAAGTTCACGGGTCCTCTTTATTCTTATGAGTTGAGGTGGTAATTTTTTTTTAATGACATTTGATGCCATGATTTAATCAATGTTTGTTCGACAAAAATAAAAGAAATTAAATGAAATGAATTGAGTTTTGGTCCAAGAAAATCCACTATTCTCTTTCTTTTTTCCCCGATCAATACCAATTAGATAACTATTTCACTCATTAGGACGACTCGTGATCATGAATTTTTTACTTTTGGCTGGTACTATCGGTCACCATAGGATATATTTTTTTGAATAAATTTAAGGAGAATAATCGAGAGAGTAAAGGTGGAAATTTTACCATGGAATTATTTTAGGTCTTGATGACTATTCTTAGGGTACAATTTCCATGATTATGTATTTAGTACAAAGCTGAAACAAGATTTTATGTGTCCTAGTGGGCGAATTATACTTTATTTTTTTTTGTGAAAGATGAATAATTCATAAAATACTTTTCATAAAAGGCTAATTATCCTTCTTGAGATAGAGAGGTTACACAAGTTGATTTTGTCTCTTCTAAGAAAAAAAACTACATACACATATTTTTTTTGAAAGGTACACATAATTATAATTGAATTAAATAAAATATGTTTAATGGATCAATTATATATGTGCCAACTGTGGTTGGTCTTGGTTAATGGATGATAACTCAACTGCATTCTACATTGATAATTCAAGGCGCTCGAGTCTAAATTTAATTCTATTCAAGTCTTGATAAATAAAAAGGATATATCTTCTATCAATAAAGGAAAAAAAATACATTGTACCCAAAAAAAAAAAAAAGGAAAAAAAATAAAAAGAAAAAAAAAAAACAAAGAAAAATACAAAGGATATATCTAATCTATAGAAGCCTCGTTAACAAATTGGATCGGTATTCTTTCAAAAAACAAAAAACAAAATGGATTGTATGTACAGTGTAGGTTTCTGGAAGAAAAAAAAGTTGACTTTCTCTTTTGTTGATAAATTGTACTTGACTTTAATCCAAATGATCATAAACATGTAATTAAGCAAGCTAAATTTGTTTAGATTAGTAACATTTTTTTTGTAATTCCAGCTCGTATCTATGTTTGGATTTGTTTCTTTTCATTGATACTTTTCATTGATGACTGCTCTTTTAACCTCCTATTTGCTTGTAAGCCTATAGAATAATGTTCAGAAATATATTCGGAAAGCTTCGTAAACACAAAACAAGTTGTCTACGAGTTACAAACTGAACCACTTTAGAGGACAAAAAAAGCAAAAAAAAATGGTTTTTCTCACATCCATTGTTTTCTAGAAACACATGGAAATGACCAAAAACACCTGAGCAGTAGTTAACTACCGCTGACTTATAACTAGAAAACCAGCGGTAGTTATCTACCGCTGAATTTTTTGGTCATTTCCATGTGTTTCTAGGAAACAATGGATGTGAAAACAGCAAGTCTCAAAGCAAAATTCCTCTTCTTTAGCTGGTTTTGGCCTAGGTGGGCTTATAGTTGATTTTGTAGTTTCTCGGGCTTTACCATGTTCTATTGATATCAAAAACAATTTGACCATTACTTTTCCCACCCTACGAGCTTCTCGCGCGCTATATTCAGATTCTAAAATCCGAAATATTTCAACGTGTATTTCAAGGTTTTATGGGTTTTTTTTATACAATTCGTATTCTAAAATCCAAACTGCATAGGACGCAGGGGAAATTCATAGGATAGAAAAAGAAACACTCAAACAATTTATCTCAAATATACCCTAATAAATAATTTGAAGTACCTAAACTATCCTTCATTCTAATAATTTTTTTTTTGTTTTACTTTTGAGTTTGTCAAAATAGAAACGAGTTCCGAGAAACTCAAGCTCAAATTCCAACTAAGCCGAAAACAAACTTTGAATTTTTCGAGATATACTTGAATTATGACAGTCAAATTTTGAGTTTTCCGTAACACATTTTTCGCTCTATATTTATAGTGCTTGCTTATTTTTTTTAAAGCGTTGGTGCAATCTTAGGGGTTAATTCTTTTTTTTAAGGAACTTAGGGGTTAATGTTGATGCACTCTAAACCGTTAAAATATCAATTTAATGTGAAATACTAATGCAATCTTGAGCGTAAATCTATGTAAACACTTAATTCACATGCATACACAATATAGATTACTTCCACACTTAATCTGAAGCAAACACTAGGACCGTGCTAAATCAACTATTTTGTTAGCAACATATAGAAATGTAATTCTGAGAATCAACTCAGCTCGACTTTTTTTTAGAGGAATGATATTTGAACATCTATTTTTTAACAACTTTTGTGACAACTCTATCTCTCTCTCTCATACTTTCTTTGTACTTTTATTCCCTCTCTTCATTTTTCTCTCTCTATTGTAATTGTCCAATAAAAAGAGAGGAAAAAGATTGTCACTAAAAGTTGTTGGAAATTTTTTGTCAAAATATCATTCCTCTTTTTTTTATTAAAAAGGAAGTATACTTCTGATTTGGAATATTTTCAAATAAAGGTAGATGGAGGGTTTTGTATTAATCGGGGGTGTGCAAAGCAACTACTTACCTCTTTTGTCTTTCACAACCCAATCGATAAAGCAAAAAAATGAATTGTAGACGGTCATTACAAGTCAACTACTTAAAAATGTGCCAAAAACATCATTTAAATGATAATTTTTTGCATATCTATTATCTAGAATTTGAAACCCAAAAAAATTCCAATTTTTAAGAAATACTCCATCCATTTCTAAATATAAGCAAAAATCTTTTTTTAGGTTCATTCATTTAATGATATATGTGGTTCATATTTAGAACCACATACATCATTAAATGAATGAACCTAAAAAGTGATTTTTGCTTATATTTAAAAACGGAGGGAGGGAATAAAAGAAACTTTTGAAAAATTCCCATAACTAGAGCAAAAATCAGACCCAAAGTCCTAAAAAAATTCGTCAAAAGAAAGCTACCTAAATTTTCACCATATTACAATTGCAAATAACAAATGAATATTCCCGCTATTTTTTTAAGGACTTTTGGGTCCTGATTTTTGCTCCAGTTATGGGAATTTCTTGAAAGTTTCTTTTATCCCCGCTATTTTTTTAAAATTGGAATTTTTCCGGGTTTCAAATTCTAGATACCCTAACATCTGCATTTAGGGCTTATGTTAAGGTTTCCATAAATAATAAGTATTTATTGAGAAACATTCAATTTTAATCTTATGAAAAACTAAATTGACATAATTTCCAATACATAATTTCTATCTATAGTACCTTAACATGTGCCCAAGGCACAAGTTAACATTTCCAATTATATAAATATGTCCTTAACCATGACACTTGTCTTTAGGGATGTCAATGGGTACAGATAATATGATACCCGTGTCCACCCCGTTGAATAAATATCATACCCGTGTCCGCCCCGTACCCTCATGGGTACCCACTTTGCGGATACCCGCAAGTATTGAATTATCCATGAGTATTTATGGGTACCCATAGATTTTTGAATTTATTTATTTTTTGGTACAAATAATAACTTTTTTTTAATTACAAAAAAACTTCAACTTTTAAACATCCATACATAATCCATTCAAGATTTCATAAATCATACATAATCCATAGAAAATTCATAAATCATACATAATCCATAGAAAATTCAGGATTCCTACATAATCCATTGGATATGTTTTATGATGTGAATGAAGTGGAAACCGTACACTTAATAAGATGAATAAAAAAATATAAAAATAGGTTATTAATGAAAAATCTTAGGTGGGCGGTAAAATTTTCTTCGATAAAGTAACAACTTTAAGTAATAAGATAAGATATATAAGGATATTTTAGTAATTTACTTAATTTATTATCGGAGATCAGTATATGTGAGTATGGGTACAATCAAATCTGTGTCAGTATCCATATAATAATGGGTAGTCAAATACTCATTCATTATACCCGTGGATACCCGTTTAGTTACCCGCCCCGTGCCTGTGACGGATTTTATCCACAGGTATCCATGGGCATGAGTATTTTTGCCACCCATACTTGTCTTGAAATAAAATACATTGACAATATTCGGTAAAAATACTGTATAACATAATAAAAAATCAATATTACATAAGTTATGTTTTCAACTTAATCACCAACAATAGACCCTTAAACATTGGTCAGGGTTCGTTTTTTGACTCAAACATATAGAAAAAATTCAATTAGGAGAGGAGAACCCATTATGCTTATTACTTCAATCTTGCTTGATTTCAGCTCAACTTTTCAATCTCTAAGCTTTCTAACTTTAAACTCTTGCAAGTATTTATTTTTTTATTTATCTATTGTTATTTTGCTTGAGCACAAATATCATTTCTAGAAATGTTGATGCTACAGCCTCCATGTGACACTATGAGATCCTCTCCCAAATAAAAACTACATGTGACAGTATGAGATCCTCTCCCAAAATAAATAAAAAATAAAAAGGTGACAGTATGAGACACCAAATATGCGTTTAATTTAAATTGTCTGTGCTATTTAATTTGTGTAAATGTATTTAAAAGTTACCAATCCAGCATGTAATAAGAATGTGCTTCAGTTTATAAATTCACAAAAATATTCAGGAAATGATAGTATGAAAAATGAAACATTGAAACCATACGATGCATACATTGTTTTACACATGATGTTTGTACCCTCAAAAGTAATAAAGGTTCACACCAAATCACATTAGGATATAAAGAGCAACCTAAAACGAATACTGTTATACTTGCAATCAACACGCCAGTTCTATTGAAAATCTATATTTGGTTGCTTGGTACCAATGACTTCATTGCAAACCTTTTATACCTTACAAAACACATGCAAATTTAACAAAAACAAACCACTCAACAAAAGAGACAGTAGTCCTCTCAACTTATATAGATTATGAATCTTCAAAGCCATTGACAGTGCCTTCAGCGGCTCCTGCATTTATCATAAACGGAAAGTAGAATCAGTTGAACGTGAAAAACTATTTGTAAATTGTCGAGTCATACTCAGAAAAAGAAAAGGATGTAAATTTTTACAGCTATTTATTATTTGTAAAATTAGGTAGCACCAAAAGTAACTTAAACATCAGAGCAGACAGTGGAAATTTTGAATCATTGAGAAGCTAATGAAGATGTCACAATAAATAATCAGAACCATCCACTTGACAGGTAATAGTAATACAATTTCAATTTAAGATTCTTCAGATAACAATTAACTAGAAAACAAACACAGCATGGCAGCATACATCAAAATTTCTCACAAATTTTTTTCTTTAGATTATAAAATTCTAAAAGTATTAGGTGAACAGAAGGCGTCTATGAAAGGATAAACCACAATAGATTTTTATCAGGAATTAGATTTATGTTATGGATAGAAAACTTACAGTAGGGCAATATCTTCCACTGTTGGTTATCACCTTTGTTCCAGTCCCAGAGGACAACAGTAGTGCCATCATGTACACCTCCAGAATTTTTATCACCATGAAAGGCATCCATGTTAAGTTGAATATTGTTGACCATCCTTACAGCTCTGTAGCCACTACCCTGGTCCTTGCTCTCAGTCCACAGAACTGACTGATCAAGATAGTCAGGATTGTAACGTACGAGCCGTACCTACATAAAATGTTGAAAATACAGATGTAAACAACAAATTAAGATAGAGTAGGGAAAGGAAGGCTTGGGAAACAGGGATGCCGTATACCATTGCTATTTTTTTCCAACACATTAATAACACGATATGCATCCGAATCATGTAATGCCAGAACCCATAAGCATATCCAAAGCACAGTATTAAAAGATCACATTGCCATATTATTATATAATAAAAGTTTGAGAGAGATAATGTCATGCTTGTTTTTTTGGTATAAAAATGTTGAAGGATGGGAAGGTTGTCTTGTCTGATTCCAATGACAGAGTATGCCATGTTTTCTAGCAAGAGCTTATAATATTATGATAGTTAAAGATGACTTACCAAGGAAAGTCCTCTATAAGGAATTGACCTAAAAACTGGTTTACTTTAACCTTAATTATTCATTTAAGTTTGAACATTCTTTCTTAACATTTTGGTGGAATGAAAATAGACAAAACAAATACAGTAAAAGGTTGTGTAAAACCAACAGACTGTGCTTATCCTTAACATTTCGGTGGAATGAAAATAGACAAACAGATACAGTAAAAGGTTGTGTAAAACTAACAAGCTGTGCTTACCTTTCTTAACATTTTGGTGGAATGAAAATAGATAAACAAATACAGTAAAAGGTTGTGTAAAACCAACAGGCTGTGCTTATCCCAATGCAAACACTATGGTTATTCTCAGACAGCAGAACAACACAGCACATGCAACTCTGTCTGAAAAGCATAAAGGTCTAAGAAGCTCATAATTAAGTTATTGACAAAAGGTCCCCATGGGACAGGGTAGAGTTCTATGTAGCATCAACACTTCAGATTGAAAGAGTGTCTAGTGTCCAACACAGAAACATATGGTTACATTCAATTTTCTTAGGGTGTGTTTGGATGGAGGGTTTAGGAGGGGAAAGTTCACTTTTCATTTTTAAATTACGGTCACTATGAAATGTTTTTTAAAATGTTAACATATTAACATGATAAACGATCATATAATACTTCAATCACACTTCATTTATTTTAGAAAAACATGTTATATAGACCGTAATTTTAAAAAGAAAAGTAAACCCTCCCCTCCCTTCCCCTCCTAAACCCTCAATCCAAACACACCCTTAAATTATTACTGGAGTTTACGTGACAGTGCCATCGTGTTGGTGGTTCATAGGTAAACTTCACCGTTCGATTTTATTTTCATACAGAAACGCTAACACAATTGCCAAATTAATTGAACACCAATATTTCAAATTAGCAGCCACTAGTTTTAACAGACATCACATTCCAATTCTATCAGTTTTCACCTACAAAATGTTGGGGATAAAAAGGTAGGGAAACATATGAACTGCAAATGAATTGCAAAAAGACCAATTTTACGATAATTTAAACAAACTGCCACTTCTAAAGATGAAATTTTCATATACTTCACAAGGTTTTAAATCCTGATTTCATTTACGTCACAGACCTTGATATTTCAGGGTCGATTGCGGTCGCTTATACATCAAACGTGAGATATTTTTAAAAAACCTTAATTTTTCAAATATCCAAAATTCTAATTCAATTATCACGAATCAGCACAGCAAGCATTAACCAATAATGCACATTTGATAGATAGTACAGAATAATTCAGATACAAACTTCAATAAAAAGGAAGTTGGGAAAGTTAATATCTTACTGGATGGGAGGCACCAATGGAATGCTTAATTGCCTCACCAGTGACCTTGTTGACCAAAGCAAATGAAGGGTAACCATCTTTATCCTTCACTTTGGTGCTCCACTTCACATCCTTGTACCAATGCTTCAATACCAAAACCAAAAAATCAATCACAAGTACAAAAACCAAATGCCACAAAGCCAAAAACATACACATAAAAAAATCAATTTGAACATTCACAATATTTTTGTGGGCCAATTTAGTTCACGCAAAGTAGTCCACGACATTTGGGTTTTATTTATGTCAAGGACTAAATTGACCAATGCGAAAATTGTGAAAGACAAAAAAACGGATCTTCACTCAAGAATTAAAAACTCACTCTAGTCTAATAAACCCTAAAACCCATTTTAGTCCCTCTATAACAATCTACAAATAATTCCAGAAAATTCGAAACTGAATTCACCTGATGCTGATCGGAGGGATCAGAGGGAGCGAGAACAACCTCGCCACGACGGATAGTGAGAGAGTAATTGGGTGAAGCTTTGGTAACAATCTTGAAAGTTGATCTGTTGGAGGAGAGAGGAGGAGCGGTGGGAAGAACTTCGTGACTGACATGGTGAACGTTGGAAGAAGGAAAATGAGGGTTATGGGTTTCATGAGAAACATGGTGAACAGTAGTAGAGGTGTGATCCGGTACGGATGGTGGTGCAGGTGGGTACGCAACGCCGTAGCTGGGTTGTTGATGGTGAGATTGAGGAGGTGGTGGTTGATGAGGGTAAGTGGTGAAATTGTCCTGATGGGACACGTGTCCAGTGTGGAACACTTGAGTTTCTTGGTGAGGTGGTGGTGGGTAATTGTTGAAATTGTCATTACGGGACACGTGTCCAGTGTGGAAGACTTGGGTTTCGGGCTGATGTGGTTGGTGTTGTGGTGGTGGTGGGTATGATGGGTTAGGGGAGAAGGGTGGTTGGTTGAAGGAAGAGAAATTGTTGTGACCAGGTGGTGGGTAATGTTGTTCGTTGTCGTCGTCTCTACGGTTGTTGTGATGAGTGTGGGTTACGTTGGAGGTGTTGTGATTGAAAGGGAAATCCATTTTTCTGATTCGGGAGAAGAAGATGAATGCTTAGTTTTGATTTTATGTACAACAAATCGATGATGATGAAATCAAGGAATATGGTGTGGGGCCAAACACTGCGTAGATTCATATCTGCTTTAACACGTGGATTGTCTTTAGGTTTTTTTTCATAATTTATCCACTTTGATTTCGATATTCCGTCGACCTAAAGCTAAAAGTAACGTCTCCATAAAAAGAAGAAGAAAAAAAAAATAATATCGAATAAATAGTAAAAAAAAACTTAAAATCTTAATTTTTTAGTTTTTTCAAACCAATACCCTTTCAAAAAAAATAAAATTCAAACAATACAATTAAAAACAAAAACCGCAAACTTTATCAACATAAATTGAATGTATTTTAACTATTTTTTGACTTAACCACATAATTTAGTTTGCAGTTTTTATGTAAATACTAAATATAGGGATGTGAATATGCCAAGTCGGCCTATAGAGATTTATGACCTAACTTACGACAAGCCAAATTAGTTCAACTTTTTTCTTAAATAGAGAATGATAATGCTTTTTTAGAAGCCTATTTAGCTAAAAAGGTTATGCCACAAGCCATAAAAAATACCTCTTAAGATTGTCAAGTCGGCTTGCTTAAGTAAATACAAATAATTTTTTTATACCAATATTATTATATAGTATTTTGTACTACGAATTAAATTATAAATATGTTAACCTTTTTCAGTAATTTAAGATTGTAAGTATACATTAATTTTTCGCATATTTAAATGTATTGTTGTAAACTAGAATGGAAATATGATATAATTTATAGTCAAATTCTCTAAAGTTCATGTTAAATATTTAAAAAGACGTTTAATCTCATTGATCTATTAGTTTTCTAGTATCTATTAGTTCCCTGATATATTTAAACTTAAATTACATTACTTATTGAAAGATGTACTTTCAAAATAAGTTTTTAAACAAGCTAACATGTTATATTAGACTTTCAAAAGGCCAGACTCAGACCTAAAAATTAAGCATATGGCAAACCACATGCTAGACTTAGACCTTGAAAATTTTGACATGCTAGGCCCAGGACTTGCAAAACCTAGCTCGGTCTAGTATATTTCCACCCTAACTATATACAAAATGAGTTCATAAAATGTAAATCTAAACAATAAACTGTTCGAAATTTCCTTCAGTTTCATTATTTCCTTGCCTCAAAGTTAACTTTCTAATGCTTATTATTGTATATTTCTGCTCTTCCCTCAACACATTTTGCTCGCGTCCTACAACCATGCCCAAAATGCTCATGCGCTAGTTAACTAGCGCAAGTGTAAAATAATGCGCAAGTTAAGTTGTATGGCGTGAGTTAAGTGGCACATAGTTGTTGGAACAAAATGTGTTTAACATTACCCTTTGAGTTTTGATGATAACAAGGTATTAAAAATTGTCAATTGGATATGCTAATATTTGTTCTAGTATGTAGGACCATAAACAAAAATTTAGTGTCTCTTTAAAGCATAGGTTCTGGAAGAACAAATGAAAGCAATTGAATCAACAAGAAGGAAGCTTGAAGCATTTGAAGAAAAAAGGTTCTGAAGACAAAGTGCTCCTGAAGTGCTGACGTCATCAGAAGCACCTCATCAGAAGCAGTTTTCATCAGAAGATCTGAAGATCATCAGGAGCTGAAGATCATCAAAAGCTGAGAGAATTAAAGCTTCAAAAGTTGTTCAAATGATTTAATCTCACATAGCATTGCAGAAGACTGAAAGAACGAAGCAACGGCTAATTCAAATGGATTTGAAGGCATTGGATGCTTTTTCGTTGGAGAGAGTTGACAAAGGACAATTGTACGAAGTGTACAACCACTATCTCCACTACTCCGATTTGTGTCTGCAACAGGACAAGAAAAACAACTATGCCTGCAACAGTGTTCCTCCAAACTTGGAATGAATTTGAAATTGATCCTTCATAAGACAATAACCAAATCAGGCAAAAGATCATTGGTGATTTGATCAAGCTTCAAACGACTCTTATTGATGTGCTGACAATTTCCAACGTATCTTTCACACCTATATATAAAGGAGTGAAGACATGTTGTTTGGTAATACACACATATGCAAGACTCATACAACAATTTACAAGTGCCAAACCTCTGTTGAAATTGTTCTGCATCAAAAGTTCACTTAGAATTTCTTATCAAAGTTCATATCTTAGAAATTCTAGAGTCTTAAGAGTCTGTATCTGATTTGCATTGTGAACACCACTGATTGTATATCAAGTGTTCAACCTCAAACAAATTTCTTTCTAATTCTGTTTGAATAGAAGTCTCTTGCTTGTGTGCTTGAGCATAAGAAGTCTCTTGATTTAGTTCAGGAGCATAGGAAATCTCTTGCTTGTGTGCTTGAGCATAGGAAGTCTCTTGATTTAGTTCAGGAGCATAGGAAATCTCTTGCAGTTGTGCTTGAGTAATTTGAAGTCTCTTGCTAGTTGTAGCAGTGAGCAATTATAATTAGATATTACATTTCTAGTGAACTCTCCTTGGAAGTGCAAGGGAGACCTGTATAATTGCTTTGTGTCTTTCTTCTCTCTCTCTGCTTTATCCGCTGCATTTAGATTCTGATTATCACTTCAGAAGCTGAACTCTATCTGCTTCTGATTAGTGACTTCAGTAGGAGAAAACGAAGAAAAAGCAAACACAATTCAATCCCCCTTCTTGTGTTTTTCTCACCTTCAATAGTGGTTTTTTTTATAATTTATTTACTATTTTCAAATTATTTTATTTACTTTATTCTAAAATATTTTATTTACTTTATTCTGAATTATTTCTTCACTTTATTCTAAATTTTTTATTTTCTAAATTATTTGTTCACTTTATTCTAAATTACTTATTTGCAATATCCTAATTTATTTATGCATTTAAAATAAATTCGAAATTAAAAAATAAATTCTAATTTATTTATGCACTTAAAATAAATTCGAAATTAGAAAATAAATTCGATTTTATTTATTCAATACATAATCATAAACATAAAATAAATGCAAAATATAATTACAAATAAAAAAAATTAATAAATACAACTCTCGTTTTATTAATATCATTCAAACATTACAATAATTTATTTGAATTCACTAATCTTCTTATTATCTTTTTACCCTCTTGGGGTAAAAAGTTATTTTTACCCTCTTCGATATACAACAATAGCTCTTGGGGAAAATAGTGATTAGTCCTGTTGGGAAAAAAGACATCAAGATCCCTTGAGGTAAATTTAAATTTGGTTCCTTGTATACCCCCATGACGATTCTTTTTGCCAATGGTAAAAAGATTTTGGGAGTAAAAGGAAGCAAACCTAATTTTACCTCAAGGGATGATGTCTTTTTCCCCAACTCGACCGACCACTATTTCCCTCAAGAGCTACTATTATATACCTAAAGGGGTATAAAGAGCCTAGAGACTATAGAAGCAAAAAAGAAGAAGAGAAAGAGAGTGAGAGTGAGAGGGGGAGAAAGTGATATGGCGTGAGGAATTAGGGAAGTATGGAGGGGTATTTATAGGTGGAAATGATAGTATAGGTTAAAAACATCATTAATGTGGTAAAAAAACGTGTATAATGGGTTAAAAACGTGTACATTGAATGTTGAAAACCTGACCAAAGTGAGAAATACGTTTGTTCTTCAGCTCTGACCACCGGCCAACGTGCGTGAGTTAACTCGCGCACAGACCAGTGGTGTGTGACTTAAGTCAAGCATTGCTTATAACATGCGTGAGTTAAGTCACGAGTCACACCGCGTGACTTAACTCACGCATGAGTATATTTGGAAATCGTGATGGGAGCGAGAAAAATGTGTTGGAGGAAGAGCATAAATCATTATTGTATCACAGGCCCGATACTGGACATAGGCAGTGGGTGCGGCAACCAAGGGTCAGTCCTGTAGTGGACCCAAAAAAATTATAGGGATGGGGTGTGTGTCATAAGACTTGTTTTATAAGAGGTATATATATCAAATCCCTGGAAGAGTGCCTAAACATCTAATAGACTTAGAGTTAAGCTTAACAACACCACCCTTTTTTGACAACTCATATGCACTTCTCTTCACACCCCCCAACCCAGCCAATACGTAAATCAAAACTTAAAAACGCTAAAACTCAATTGCCACAATTAGTAGGGTCTTCTCGATCAGATTGAAAACCCTGCTCTAATATTAAAAATGGACCTCTAATAAAAAAAATCAAGGTCATTTGAGCAATTATAAATTAAAAATTGTAAGCCTTTAGTTGGCGATTAAAATCACAAATTAACAATAAATGTTATTTAGATTTCAATTTATTTTGCTGATTTTTTGTTAGTGGATGTGTGCGGGATGGGTTGATCGTATCTTGTCAGTTTACTTTTTATATCAGATAATATGTGTTTGACTTTACCTACCATATAACAAAATAAAATTTGAGAATTTATTTTTTCACTCTTCTGACTTCTCGCACACTTTACAACATTTCAGATTATATAATTCGAACACTATAAAAACACTCTACAACATCCTATAAAATTTCATATTTCATAATCTGAACCGGCTCACAAGGGTGGGAAAAGAAATTCTCCGAAATTTTTTCCTACACCCCAACAGTTATACTCATGTTCCTACGAATATTTGAGGCCCCCGTAAATTGGAGGCCTAACTCCATAAAGTTGGATGCTCCTGCCAATGGGCGACCTTGAAAATTAATGCATGTCTCATTGATTGCTTATAAACAAAATTATGATGTATTAGATAAGGGGGGGCCTTTTCTCAAACTAAGGCTCATAAAATGTTAGGAATTTGGTTGTTGTTTCATTCCTCATTTGAAAGATTATCTTGGAAATTTGTCAAAAGGACCAGCTTGCTTGATTATAATCAATTTCAAGAGGCATTTTGCACATAAAATTTGAGAGATGGGAGGGGTGTTTGCTCATAGGTGCGAATGTCACTGTTAAAAAATCCAATTTTTTTATTTTTATTTAAAAAAGAGAGGCAATTACCCTCCTATGACTTGAGATTATATGTCATGCCATATGACAGTGTCACATAGACAGACAACGACCACATCATGTTGACTTACGAAGGAAACGAATAGAGGAGACAAACTTACCAACGTTTAACAATATTCTTACTTTGTTAAAGTGGAGGAAGATGAGAGGGAAGACAAATCACTATATTCTTACTTGGTTAAAGTGGAAGAAGATGATCTTACATAGTAGACAGTTAACGACATGTAATGTTGACTAGTAGAGAGAAATAAGAGTAAAGACAAAACACAACATTCTTACTTCGTTAAAGTGGAGGAAGAGGAGCAATAGAAAGTTTTGGTTGGGTACATACCCAACACTTCAACTTTAGGCACACACAAAACCAAAAAAAGATTAAAGAAAAATAAAATTATAATATATCAACTGATGTGAGTAAATACTTTTTATTTAATTTTGTTAGTTTTATGTGAGTATGTGTCTAAAATTGAAGAATTGAAGTGTTGAGTATGTGCCCAACCAAGACTTTCTCGAGGAGCAATATTCTTGCTTGGTCAACCGCAAAGCCTTGATGCAATTTGAAGGATTTCTTATAGTGGATATTATATCCTCGTGCGCGGGAATGCGTAAGATGAACTATTTTTTGTGAGCTAATTGATGGAAGAAATGTTTGAGCATGCTTTGCAACAATATGCATCCATGGATGATGAATTTAGATCAAAACAACAAAATATTATAATTTTTTTGAAGCTTGTACAAAAAAAAGAAGAGAGAATTTAGGAACAAATAAATAACTGTTGGGAATACAATTTTAAATTAATTGCTGTAAAAACATTTTAAAATAATTACGAGATAAAAAAATGACATATTTTTTGTATTCAAGTTTGAGACCCGGCCCGATAAGGGTTTGAATAGAATGACAGAGACCAAACCTACTAAACATAATCAAATCCAAGTATATTGAATTTGAGGGTGTCATCGTTGTTTTCAAAACAAAACCAGGTTATCTTTCAATTATAATTTAGGCAGGGTGCAATTATAAATTATTAACATTTAAGCACATAGAAATTTGTATAATTTAAAGATCAATCAATCTAAACGTCCAAATCATTGAGGACTGATAAAAAAAAAACTTATGTGTATATCATAAGCTAGTTAGCTCTCAAGATACCAAGTTCAAATTCCTTTAAGTACAATGGTAAAATAATTGGTTGTAAAATAATTATTAGTGTCATTTTAATTAATAAATTTTTTCTCCTCTTCAAATTTTAAAAATAAAAATTATGAGATAGATAGTTTAATTTAATAAACTATATTTTTTCTTTCTGAAACAACAACTTTTATTTTATTTTATCAATCTCACCAATTACATATACCATCATTCCCAAGTATAATCAAAATCCCCAATTACATACACCATCATTCCCCTAATTCACAACAAGAACAAATGTCTCATACTTGCTCCCCAACTTATATATAATTTATAAACCATCCTTCTACATGAAGCTGCCACTCCATACATAGGACACTTGAAGTCTTCAACCACCTTATCTACTAGTCTTCTCACACACACATGATTGATGAGTTACGTTACACACGTTTGTTAATTACGTTCGCAACTACTTTTTCGTTTTTTAAGTATTATGTGCTAACTTTTCGTCTTTTGTTTATTAATTTTTTCCTTGCAAGTGCAATAAGAATAATTGCATATTTTTGGATTTAGGAGGTTACTTTATTAACGAAAATTTGCATGCGTTAAGGATGTTGAAGAGATTATAAAGCGGATTAAAATAATTGGAGTTTGGTGACCACATGCTAGCAATCACATTGTGTTCTTAGTCCTTATTCGATCAATGTTTTTAATAAAGAGTCAAAATCCACTCTAACAACTAAGAATAATTAATCAAGAGCACGTGAGAAGCAGTTATAGAGATAAGGATCATTCTCATGGAACATTATAATGATTCCAAAGTACAAAATCGAGTGGATGATGTTATCCTAGTTAAATTAAATTAAACAATTTTCTCATCATACGTGCTAGTAATTAAATATTAAAATCTCAATAATATAAGTGTCCACTATTTTCTAGGCATACATCGCACAAGCTTATGAAAGTAATCTCATTATTAGAAGAAAACAAAGTAATCCCGTTGCAACTTCAATGAGTTTATGATCTTGAATATCTAGATTCTATTCTAGCATTCTCTTAAAGAAATGAGCTATTTGCCCATTTGCTAAAAGTGTGATTTTAGCTTTTCAATTTCTAATTTTTTTCCTTTTCAGTTAAAGTTTAACTTGTACGTAGTGTATAATAAAATCACATCTCACTATTTAGATATACCATAATATTATTTGCTAAAATATCAATATTAATATAAAAATGATGAAATCTGGTTAGTTATAAATCCTTACAACCGATTAATACTGCGAATGCATACACTGTTTTTGGTAGAAAAAGAAGAATTAATCTTATTTTCTGTGTCAAGTTGGCATTTTTGTTCGGCGTGTATGCATTCATACGAGCGTATGTGACATGTAGCAAAGTTCGACTTTGCTATTATACACTCTAGTGTAAATGTAACACAAATAAGTTGGACTTGGCATTTGGAAGATAAGATAAAATAGTGAAAAAATTGTACGAAGCTGACATAAAATTATAATTGAATAAATTTGTTTATAGGCTCGATTTACATTGCTTCAATATTGTATGTAATGGTTCAAAGCATGTGAATAACAACAACGGCCAAAAATGACAGGGACAACTTGATTTATCCACACTAAATTTGAAGTCAAATATCCTTTTAATATTCCTGTTAGTTTTGTATTAATGTTTAGTTAAAAATTTAGATTGTTTTATTTTGGAGTTGTATATTGCTCATTGTTTTTTTAATTCCTTGTTGAACCTTTTTTTCTTATTGTTGTATGAATAAATAACAATTTTGTTAGAATTATTTTTCATTTGGTTAATACATGAGTTTTTGATTTTCAATCTTTGCATTGATGTGAGAGCTAATTTTGCTCCTCTAGGTTTTTGGATGAACTAATTCTAAATATTTATCAAAAATATTTTATTCTTGTGGCGGATCCACAATTCAATCTTAATTTTATAATCTTAAATTTTCCTTCATTTTCTATCTCATTTAAGAAATTTACACTAAGTCAAAGATCCTTGTATAGTAAATTCTTAGTTGGATCCACATAAAAAACAATAAAGATAAAGGTGCACTGTTAAGTATACTGAAGTGGCGAATAGTTACAATCCAAAAGAAAATTTTGTAGCTTGCTTTTCCATGAAAAGAATGAAAAATATCATCACAATCAGTACAATACTTATCTACAGAGTATATATCATAAAGCTAACTTGCCAACCCCAACAACACACAAACAAATTAACATTTTGTACACTACTATTTCTTATAGGTCATAAAACTTTGATAATTTCTTTTCACAATTTATTCAGTCTTCAACTAAGGAATCTTTTGACTCCATACAAAATAGGTCCTAACCCCTCCTTCAATTCCTAGAAAAAAATTAAAATGAACAAAAAAGAACACACTATATTTTGTGTACTACTATTAAATTAGCAATCCTTACTTAATGATGACATTGGTGTAATTTTGTAGGTCCAACTTCTAGAAATCTTACTTAACTATTTCTATTTCATAATCATTTTTTTTGGTACCACTTAATTTTTGTGGTAGTTTGGATTAGCCTTGATATTGATGATGAGGACCTAAAAGCAATTGTTGATTCATCAAAGATTGCTTCATAAGGTAGTTTTCATACTGTGAATTGATGTTAGGGAAATTGCAAGAGGAACTCAAGTATTTCTTTGATGGGTATAACATGTCCTCATCTATGTTTGAAAGCTGGTGCTTTAAAGTGTTGGATTGAGGATTCTTCTGAGACATGTAATTGTTGCTAGTGTTGATTTGAGAAGATTGTTGTTGGTTAAAATTTTCAGTGTTGAAACCTGAACTTGTTCCAATTCCTGATGGGTTGTTGGAATTTTCAGATAAGAAGCTGCTTAACATGGAGTAGTCCATAGCATCTAATAGGTTGGAAAAGGACACTGATTTTTGAGACATGAGTGTGTTTTGAAGAGGTGAAGTTGTGTTTTTGGTGATTGGAAAAAAGGTTTCTTGGAATTGTGTCTCTTCTGCATGTTCTACTTCACCTACCATAGTTTCTGATGATTCTGTTGAAGTTAGTGCACATTTTGATTTCTTGTAAATTCGGCATAGCACCCAATCATCCAACTGCACAAACACAATAATTCCAAGAATAACATTAGTCTAACATACATCTAAAAAAATACATGACCACAGTCGAACAACGACATCAGAGTTTATATTTTTGATGTCTTTGTTCGACTCTGGCGAGACTATGGTTGATATTGCCTTAGTCACATTTAATTGCGACTATTTACAATATTAATGACGCGACCGCAATCTAAACTCACCCTCATGGAAGAATCTTTGAGCTTAATAGGTTTATTGTTGTCAACAAGACGATATTCATGCATGATCCAATTAGTCTTGATACCCTTTGGTGGTTTTCCTTTGTAAAAAACAAGAGCCTTTTTGACACCAATAATGTTCTCTTGTGATCTTCCTCCTCCACATGGCAATGATGCCACTATGGTCTTATCAGTGCCAGTGGCTTTCCAATACCCTGAAGCAGCTGCCCTGTTTGGCCTTGCACCATTAGGGTACTTTCTATCTCTAGGACTAAAAAAGTACCATTCTTTCTCACCAAATGAAGCCTTAGCTGAAAATAAAGAAACCACAACAAACCAAAAGTAAATTAACCTTCCACATCACACATTATTAATTTTTTTAAAAAAAAAGTAATATAAAAAAGTACATACATATATTTTGGATCAAATATATGTACCTTTAAATTTATATTTAAATTTATAGAATACAAACCTGGTAAATCCCAAGGATCCAACTTATAAATATCAACTTCAGCAATGATGGAAACAGGCAAGGGAATGGAGGCAATTTTTTTCCTAAGGTAGTGAAGAATGAGTTCTGCATCAGTAGGGTGGAACCTAAAACCTGGTGGCAAATTGGTCTGTGGGGTTCCCATGTGGTATTAGAAAAATGTTGTGTTTGGTGAAGGTGTTTGTTAAGAGAGACAAAAAAACCAAACTTGGTGTGAAGCATACACAAAATGAAAAGAATGAGAGAGGATTGAAATTTTTGGGATTGGGAGAAAGGAAGGGATTTTATGGTTGTGGAATTTTTGTCGTCATGTGGGAAGAGATTAGGCCAAGGGGGCTAGGGGGTATGAATGACAAAAAATTTAGATCAGTTCCAAGAACCATGATTTTGTCCAAAAGTGGGGTCCATTTTAAAGAAGGTAGGAGATAGAAGCAATGTGAAAACGGATGATGAATGACAAACCCAATCCATGGTGAGAAAAAGATATTTAGATTAGTTTTGCAAAAATAATATAATTAGACTTACGTTTCATACTTTAAGCTTCACATTTTAATATACAAATATTTTTCAATTTGACTATTGTTTAATGATCCCAGCAGGGCACGGTAAATTATCCAATTTTCTTATCTAATTGAGATTAGGTTAAGGATTAAGTTTTTTAAGCGTGTGTTTGGAAACATGTTCCACACCTTTTTCTCGCGTTCCAACACAAATATACAGTGATTCTCTAAAGCTAAAAAATCCAAACTTTTTGGTAACAATATGTTTGGAGTTGTTTTGATGTGGAAGCAATCGAGCACTTAAGTGAATCGTGATGAGGTTTGAGCATTCACAATTGTGATCTCTTTAATTGAGTGTTTAAATGGTTCATATATTAGTAGATTGAATAAAAGAACTAGGTGAAAATTTAGGAGTAGGTGTGTGAGTTTGAGTTTTGGGGTTTGTTTTGAAAGTTAAATTTGAAAACAAGATTTTTTTCTGCTCAAGTTTTTGTTAGGAAAAGACACTTGAGCAATATACATTGACTATCCATGGTTATAATTTTTCACGAGCAATGGCGCAATGCTACCTTTTTTACTGTGTGATTGATGTAATTTTTGTCACCAGCAACTTCCACTTTTGTCGTTTATGGTAAATCTTGGTCCAGAGTCTCTATGGCGGCTGTGACATCATCGTTCTTTAGATGATAAGATTAGATATCGACACATGTCATGTGAAGCCATAAGTAGAATGATTGACGGTATCATTGAGGGTAATTTGGGGATTTAAATCAAGTATTTGTGTTGTTATTGGTCCAGCTGTAGTCATAGGAATAGTAGTGCAATTTTTGTTGAAAGATTGTACAAAAACATGCATCTCATTCTTAACAGAACATGTATATATTTTAATGTTGGTGGCCATTGTCATCAATGGTCGTGGATTAAGGTATGTCATGGGATAATCGAGCGTGTGGCTTTGACACTTTGACTAGAGCACCCATGTCTTATTATACTAGGTGGACTATGATTGGGACTGATTCAAATCATTTTTCTCTTAATGATTTTTAGTATAAGTTATTAAATTTTATAAGAAAAAATCTCAAATATGTTCTTTTTCATTTGCTCTTCAAATTTATATTTACTCTCATCAATCATAAAAATATCATATAATCTCAAGACATTCTGCAAAAAAAATTACCCTAGGCATTTAATTTGTCCCCTTTATTACAATTTCCAACTTATCTTATCCAATTACTCCCTCCGTTTTTAAATATAAGCAAAATTTACTTTTTAGGTTCATATAATGATGTATGTGATTCATAATATGGACCACTAACATCATTAAATGAATGAACCTAAAAAATAAATTTTGCTTATATTTAGAAATGAAGGGAGTATATCTTAAACATACAAAATGACTTTGCTCAAAAAAAAAAGTGACTAGAGTCATGGATATAATCTAATGGCTAATATTTTAAACTTTTTTTTAACAAGCCGAAATGGGATATATTACAAACAATGAAGTATCCTTAGACCATCTCTATTGGGAGGGTCTTAACTATTTAAGACCCGGTAGCTATTAGGTACCCCCAATGGGGAGAATCTTTTTCAGGGTCTTACTTAAGACTCCCACTTTTAAGCGGGATCCACACTCTTTTAATATTAAAAAATTGAAATATAATGATATAAAATTATTGATAGTTGATTAATGAGTCTCATTTTAGAACTTTGTGTGAGATCTGAGTTGGAGTGATTGAGTGCTTATTAGCTACTACTATTAAAAAATTATAAAAGAGTAATATATACACGTGAGACCTATTTAAGAACCCAAAAATGGATGTCTCCATTGTGGATGCTCTTAATAACACAAGGTGTGTCAATAAGGACTTCAAAAATATACATACGATCAAGTCACACATAAAGCCAAAATATGACTATAATCACACAAATTATAATAAAAGTATAAGACAATGAATAATTGTCCTAAAAGATTTATGAGATTCATGAAATTTATATTTTTTTTGTTGACTGCGCTTGTTGGTTTTTTTTTTGTTGAAGAAATTGCGCTTATTTATCAAACGAGATTAATTACAATAGATCGTCAGCGTACATATACTTCACAACGTCAACCAATTAAAATCAATATTTTTGACACATCAACACAAGTGAATTAAAATGGAAAAATTCAAATCAAATGTTCAATAACCGCTTTTGTTCACACCTTCCTTTATTTTTGGTATTGATCGATAGCTTCTCCCTCCCATGATTTTGTTCTTTGCCGTCTTCTATCTTACCTTTCATGAAGATGTGTTAATTTTATTCTTTCCCATCAAATTATATTTCTGGTGAAATTTCTTCTGCTAGTGAAGAAACTCCTGCATCATTGTTATTAAATCTGCAAGTTAATTAAGAAATTATTCATCTTACTTATACTTCCATGTGTGCACGTGGATGAAGTTATTCAAAACTACAAATAACTCAAATGATGGACACAAACATAAAAAAAAAAAAGACACAACTGAGTGGTCCAGATGGCAATAACGAAGCTAAGGAAAGTAATGTAATAATCCAAATTTTTGGAGTACATTATTATTGTCCTCTTTTCTCATTGTAAAATAAAATAATTGGTAGCCATATCCTCAAAAGTATGGCTTGCATGGGTGGTGTTAATCATGTCTACAAAGGTGAAGTTTCATTCGTTGACCAATTGAGAGCATCCTCTTTTTGTGGAAAGTTTGTGTGTGGAAACTCATGAGCAGTCTTAATTACAAAGCAATTTTTTTATGGGGTATAATGTTTTGTAGTATGATTTTTTCTAAGGATGGAATTTATCATAAAAAAATCAAGAGTCCTCAAAAGTGATTCAAAGAAGTGGAACAAGGAGGTTTATGAGTTTGTGGATTCAAGATATATTTTTCTTGATTAGATGATGGATATGCGGGAGAGAATTAAGTATTTTTATTGTTCAATCATAATTGATTTCTACTGATCAAATTGCACCAAGGACATTAATAATCGCCACCAACAAAACAATTTGTAATTGACACTTTATTCATTCTAAAAAGAGCCAAAAAAATAGACAAGATATGATAATCAATTCATTCTATAGCCATTCTATAGCAACCATGTGGAATTTGAAAAGACATGCTCACTTATTTGAGTATTTCTTGATTAAATGATATTCAGGTGGCAAGTTTTATCGACAAGCTCTTTAATCTTAATAGTTATCATGTCAATTTTGAGTGAAGTTGCTAAAATGTTGTGGGGGAAATTTTCACAAGAATGGTCTTACGAAATATATATAATTCAGTTAGGAATTAGTTAGTTTGTTAGAGTTGTCTAGTCTTAAGAGATTATAGTTTTTTCTCTCTTTCAAGTAGTTAAGTGGTTAGAACTCAAACAATTTAATTGTGGAGAAGTGGAGTGTCCGAGGTTCGAACCCCGACCACTGCATATAAAATGCAATATCCCTATCAACTGAGTTAAGCTGATAGTTAGTTGTTCAATATATAGAGAGCACGTTATAATATTATTTTCTTCATTTTTTGTTAATATGATGATGACATTTGAGTTTTAATCTCGTTTAACACTCTCAAAACTTCCATCTACCTGCCAATTTCCCCGGCACACCGAGAAGTTTACCCACTCGGTTTCTAAATATATGTCGTAATTTGATGATGTATATGTTTATATAACTTATTTTGAACATATTTTTTTAATTAATATATAAATACAAATGTTAACATATGTTGTTCGATTTGTCTCAATGAATATTTTCAAAATATCAAATTTATATAATTTTTTATTATAAATGATTAAAGATATTAGTTATCAAAGTTGTGTACTGACATGTGTGTAATAATTGACTGCCACATGTATTTATGAATGGACAAAGTACAATATTCATTTGTAAATGTTATAAAATTTCTCATATAATTTATGTGATCTTGAAAGATGGTTTTTTTTCTACATTATCCCTTAATGAATTGAGGGTAATTTACCTCTATCAAAGAAAAACATACTTTTTTTCATCTTTTTTCTTACAATTAAATATCATTTTCATCTCTTGGACATCAAACTTCTACATATGCTTGTTATTAGAGGTGAATTACCTCCAATTCATCAAGGGATAATATAGGCCTCATTATTTTGGTTTTTTTTTTCTTCTTCTAACAATCAATTATCATTTTCATTTTAAGAACATCAAACTTCTTCGTCTTCTTTGTTCAACATGCGATCTCCATATTCTTTGTTCCAAAACCGAATCATACTTATCATTAGAGGTAAATTACCCTCAATTCATCAAAGGATAATATAAGCCTTACTCGTTAAATGTGATTCGCTTACCGAAAAATAAATAAATAAAACGTGATTCAAAATAATCCATCTTGCGTGTTGTCTAGAGTAATTTTCTTTAATTAATGACATCTCTTTGCACCTTTATTGATCTTGAAATATCGCGTTAAATCCAAATGATTTTAATTCTCTCGTTAATTCAAAATGCACATTCTTAAAAATAAAAAAAAAGTTTTTTACCGAAAAAAAGTCTAACAAAAAGGATTTTTTTTCGAGGGAACTAAAGGATTCAATTTAGGTGGATTCTAAGGTGAGGGTTCAATTAAGTCCCTCATCGGTGGAGCATCTAAAAAGTACCGTGTGATTTAAAGAGCGGTTCAGATTTGTCGATATTAAAAACGAGAGTATCAACAAATTTCCACACACAATCCTGCATTTTCTCTTTCCTGTCATCTTAACCCACCAAATTCCGTCAAAGATTCTTGCTGCAAATCAAAACTTTTGTGACAAAATAATCTAACCCCCATGTGGGTCCTCTCAAATTTAGTGTTTAGATGAAGGAAATAGAATTATTGGTTAATTAGCATAAACAACATTAGCTACACCATGGGGGATGAAAATTAATTAAGCATATGGTTGCTTCTTTGTTATGTTTTTCATGGCATCACAAATCGATTTGAGGTTAAATTGAATCAATTTCTTAAACCATAAATTGAATCAATTTATATACTACTCTTAAACACGCAAATAAAAGTCAAAAGGGCAGAAGAACCATTGCATATGATTCTTGTGTATTGGTCCCAACCCAGAAGAGAACCTCACT
>Ga0228711_1001645_pt1 | contig 33326 bp, 18 predicted proteins | sample MedpolnodulmetaG_2_FD_177996 | JGI IMG/M metagenome (GOLD analysis project Ga0228711, IMG submission 177996) | Root nodule microbial communities from Medicago polymorpha collected in Santa Monica, California, United States - brown nodules | ecosystem: Host-associated > Plants > Roots > Nodule... | reverse complement strand
CCAATATTAAGATCTCTATAATTAAGAAATGCCTCCCTAGGTGAGTTGGAAACCCAAGGTGTCATAAAATCATAGAATGTCTTTGCCATGTTCAAGTAAAGATTTTTAGCCTCAATTCCATCTTCCCCCCAAGATGTCAAATATTCAATCAAGAACAAATTTCCTTTCCTATGAGGAAATGGAGTTTCTGATGCTGAAATCTCATGCATCTTCCCACCATAAGGATTCCATTCCATCCGCATACGATCACCTTTAATCATCATAAACTCCAAAATGGACCCCAAATCACCCTCTGAAATGGGCTTCTTCACATAATCTGACATTGTTTTAAAATTGGAATAAAGGGGCTCTTTGGGCACATCAAGCAAAACTTCAATCGGGGTTCCAATTGGGTAATTGTACCAATAAAGAGTTGAATTGACCCATGGCATTTCAATACAATCACTTTTCTTCAAATCCAATTCAGAGAAACTATCATTCAAATACGGCAATAATTTATCAGTTAGCCCTAAAAACATTCCAATAAAAGTAACATTTACTGTCTTTTTACCAGTTTGAGTACCATTGACTATATCAAAAGTAGCTCTTATGAAAAGATTTTCATCCAATTTGGATGCAACTTGTTGCCATTTGTAGACAACCTTGGCTGCACCTTCTTCTACACTCTTTTGCACTTTGAAAACTGTCACTTTTGGAGTCACAGAAACAAGTTTAATCTTCCATTTAAGAATGACACCAAAACTTGCACCACCACCACCCCTTATAGCCCAAAATAAATCTTCTCCCATTAATTTTCTATCAAGAATATTACCATTAACATCAACAATTTTTGCATCAATTATATTATCAACAGAAAGACCAAATTTTCTCATTAAATTACCATAACCACCACCTGAAAAATGACCACCAGTAGCTACTGTTGGACACACTCCAGATGGAAAAGCATGAACTTGACTCTTCTTTGCAATGTGATAATAAACCTTACCAAGTGTTGCACCTGCTTCAACCCATGCTGTTCCATTTTCAATGTCAATATCAACTGAATCATGATGAAACATGTCAAGTATAATAAAAGGAACATCTGACACATATGAAAGGCCTTCACAATCATGGCCGCCGCTTCGGATTCTAATTTGAAGATCATATCTTTTTGCACATATAATTGTTCCTTGCACGTGTGACACATGCAGGGATGTTACAATTGCAAGAGGTTTTGGTGCTGTTGGTGATGAAAATCTGTTGTTGTATGTGTGCATGTGTAAGATGGATAAGAATGAGGAGTTTTTTGGAGTGTAAATGGCGTTGGATGCAGGATATGAAGGTGGAGAATGGTTTGAAAGACATTGGAAAAAGTTTTCAAGGGGTGATGATGATGGTGATGATGATGAAGTTGTTCCAAGAACAGAAAGAACAAATGTTAGAGTTGAGAGGAGAAAGGAAAATTTTCTGATAGTATCCATCATAGCGTTGGTTGTGAGTTTGATGATGGTCAATGTGTTACATTCAGAATATTGTATCGTGGATTTATCTAGGCTAAAACAACATAAAGAATCTAAACGGGAATTTCTAATTAGTTATGTTCTTAATTAGCTTGATATAAAGAATCTAAACTTTAATATTATGCCGTTATTTTATTCAAAAAGAGATTATGCATGTTGGTTGCTTTTTACAATAATTATTCATGTTGACTCATTAAACAATAACCATATTAAACTATTTTCTTTGACTTAACATGATGTCATTATAGGTTACAAAGTTTATTCCCTAAAAAAAAGTTTTCCAAAGTTTATATAGGGAATTAAATTGATTGTTTTACCTTGACCGTTATTTTATTCAAAAATATATATTTTTTTGACAAATTTATTCAAAAAGATATGTCAGGAGTTGTTATGCATGTTGCCGTTTTTTACATGCATTTGCTTATTAATAATGAATACTTTCTCCGAACTCAATTATAAAAGCAAAATACAATTTTTTTTCGAAGATCAACAATAATAAAAGTGAATTTTTATTATCAATTATAAGCAGGGTCGTTCTTGGGCAAGCACAAAGCTATACAGAGCCAGGCCTCCAATTTATGAGGGCTTCAATTATTTGTAGGGGTATGAGTATAATTGTTGGAATATAAGATAATATTTCGTTTTTGATATATAGGTCCAAATCAAACACTTATTATTTGATAAAAATTAAAGAGTAAATGGACAAATTGGGTCAAACCAACACATCTATCAACAAAAAATTTCAACAAAACAAATTAAAATCAAAATAATGTTTATTGTTTTTTTCTGAACAAGAAATAATGCTTATTGTTAATTTGTAATTGTTTAAATTATCATTAATTTTTTTTCTTATGAGTCATTTTTAATATTAGAGTCGAGCCTCCAATTTTATTGGAACGACCCTGATTATAAGCATTCTTCCTATAGTCTCAACAATAATAAGCATTATACCTAGCACAAAATGTACCAGAGAGAAACATCAAAGTCTTATAATTGGTAATCAAACGAACCATAAAGAGAAGGAAGAAAAAGGAAAGAGATCTCTAGGTAGAGATGTTAGTCAATACTCAAACAAGAGAACAGACTAAGCCAAAGTCATGATAATCAAAAGCTAAATTCATGTATTTTGTCTTTAGCCACCGATAGGATAGAAGCTTGACTTTATCGAATAAAAGATGAATAAAGTCTTCTTTTTGCCTAAATATTATATTATTATGCTCTTTCCATATTACCTAAACATAAGAAATTTCCATATTACCTAAACACAAGAAAATCAAATTATAGACATAATATATCTTCAAGCTTTGGAATCGGATGTAAAATAGCCAAACTGAATAAAATAGTATGAAATACTTAAAGGATCAACCAATCAACCAAAGATAAACCAATCAAAATGACAAACATGTTGCCAAACGTTGTTGAATAAGTTACAATCCAAAAACAAGTCATTAGCCGATTATGTAGCACCACGCCCACTCACACAAAGCTGTGATTCTTGATTAATGATGTCTTGCCTAAATAAGTTGCCCATGGTAGGAAGCCAATTTCAGAGAAAATGCCAAATAAACACACCTTTAAAGAAATATCCTTACACCAAAGTAAATCTGAATTTTGTGAATGAAAAAAGGAACAAAATTAAGTAGCATCTGATATGTTCCGCTGGCAGAATAACCAACATCCAAATCTAAATTTCATTGCAAATGGTCACCACTGTCAACCTATAAAATAACATTGTGAAATAAAGCCCTTAACTCTCCTACCTACTCCTCGTCCCAAGCAAACAATTGTTGCCACCATTTCCAAGTCTCTCCTCCCTCTTCCCAAACCCAAAGAAAACATACTTCCACCAACATCCAATTATTCTCAAACAACTTGAACAACCGGATATACCGCTCGTTGCGAGGAATACCATGTACACTCTATTATCTAATGTAAGACTCTATCCAATGTGGTATTGGTGTTTTTTTTATTCAATAAACACACACGTATTTATATGTACCAAGACATGTTGTGGTTGTTCCGTTCAGATTGACAAATCAATTTTAACTCACTGTAGATTCAACAAATAATGATTTGGGCATCAACGTTGCAGATTCGGAGGTAGTATCATTCTTGTTACTTTAAGCATATCCGTTTTGTAGACATTTTGCAGTTTCATGCTATTAACCTAAATGTTGTGAGTTTGTTTACAAATTCATCCTTTACATTTTAGCGACATGCAATTTGTGTTGTTTTCGATATAATCTACATATTTGAAAGAATGGATAAATTATTTTTATACCAAAAATTGGTTGAATTAGTTTTTGATCCCTCTAAAATTTTCCAACAAATGTTGGTCTATTAAATGTTTTCGGTCACAACTTTTGGTCTATGCTTAAAAGTAAACTCATGAGTGTCCTTCGAAAATTTAAATTATTTTGTGCACTCATGTTTAGTATATTATAGAAATTTCTATTTTCAAAGCTTTTTTTTACAATGGATGAATTAAATATGGTTTTTAAAATTTTAGTGTTTAAAAATTTAAACTAAATTCATTTTTTGCTATAAAAAAAAAATGTACGAGATATTGTTACAATATTCTAAATATCTCTAAGAAAGTTTACTAAAAAATGAGAAGGATACACATAAGTTGATTTAAAAACAAAAGTCATAACGAAAATATTTGGAGGATCAAAACTTTATGAACAGATAAAAAAAATGATCTTTGAGATATTTTTGAAGATAAAAATTTTATTTAAAGAATAAAAAAGCTCCAACACGGCACGTTGGGCACACAAGGTGAAGCACTCCCCCCCTCGACAAAACTTTTCACCGTACACAATAGTCATATAAATTGAACTATCAACCATCTACTTAAGTATTCCAAATTTCTTAAGTTGTACCAACCCATTGATCGTGCCATATTTAAACTATTATTACACTGACTATTTCTTTTCCTACTCTAGCCATGACTTTCTCACACGTTCTATTTTCTTTTTTGCTTTTCGTAATTACCTTTTGTTCGAATTATGTAATCCGGATCAAGTTTAAGGAACTTTCGGATTTTATAATCTAAAAACTTGTATTACCCAGGTTTCAAAACAACAATGTGGCGTATATTATTAAGATTACATAACTGAAAATGACAAAATAAACGTAAATATAAAATAAAATAAAAAAACAAACATGATACAAATTATAATTTTATTAATATATAAATACTTTCGTATGTGAGATGATGCAGAAGAAAAGAGAATAAGAGTATGTGAGATGATGGAATGAAAATTAGTGAGGGATTGAAGGGTATTTATAAAAAAATTGTGAAGAAATAGTGCATAGATTGTAACAAGTCATAAATTAGGGTCAAAAAACATGTGATGACTAGTACGACAAGTCAAAATGTGTTCAATGAGTTATTCTCGCTGAGCAACTACCATCCAAACTTTGAAATATTTCAGATTATATAATCTGAAATCCTCTCATAAATATTTGGTTTATATATAAAGGTTCAAGAATGTGTTAAAGTTCGTACTTTATGTCTCATAAATCCTAACTCAACTGGGAAAAAATGCCGAAATTGTTAGGCGGACGTCATGACCGGGGTTCGAATCCTTGTACCTCCACTTTGTGTGTGTGAGTTTATGATGGCTTTGTCATCTCGTCTATCTACCCAAAAAAAAGTCCGTACTTTAAGGGGTAAGGGAGAATTTGGAATATAAAATATGAACCTATATCTGACACACCAAACTAGCAACAGTTTACAACAACAGGGAAAACACCATATGTCTAGGGTTCGAAATAATGTCATTTTCTCCGGATTGAAGGATCAGCTGGATCAAATCAATTTTCAACTACACCACAAACACACAAGGATGATGGAAGGTGTTGAGTATCGACATCCATCGATCAGCTTGATCGGAAGAGTGAAGTTCAATCAGATGAAGCTCGATAACGATGACGATGTGAGAACCATGATCTCGATATTTTGTCAGTACAATATTGTTAGCCTGTAATTTCGACAGGGTCATTTAATATGGTCAACATTTAGTTGACCTTTAAACTTTGCAGGAATCGAAGGCTTTCTCATTTTAACTTGAGGATCTCGACAAGATAGCAAGCATAGCGCGCATGGTCAAGAGTTCGACAGAGCAAGGCTGAAAGCATGATTACGTCGAAGTCAAGCAATCAAGGCGGGAAAGATTCGATTTCAAGCTCAAAGGCGGTTTCCTTAGTGGAAACGTGGGAACAAGCGGTTGTCCAAGATGGAGGAAGTGTTGATCATGGGATTAGTCTTTTGCCAGTTATTTTCCTCATGTATAAATAAGAGTTTCCTAGTCGGAAAATGGGTCGCAAATCCTTTATAGAAATTCTAAAACACTCAAACTACCGACGTCTAGGGAAACAAGTTATACATAATGTATGTAAACTGATTTGTAGACCATTTTACTTTTAATGCAATGCATTTTTCATTTCATTTAAGTTTATGTGTTTAAGCTTTTACCCTTTACTTTGCTTTTACTTGCAATCTCAAACTTGTCGAGAGACAGTGCCTATTTTTTACTCTAAAACCCATCCTGCCCTCTAAGTAACCTAAGTGCATTTTGTGGCCTTTTTCAAACCTTTTTCGATCAAAACATTTACACAACATGTCCTGAGATTTCTAGTTCAGTCTCGATTGTAATAATCAAAACTAGCCTGTAGTTTGCCGAAAACACCGGTAAACAAGTACTAAAGGTACGATTGAGTTGGACGCTTTATTGGTCAGATCATATTCAGAAAAGTTTGATCTAGACCAAGAACTATGAAGAAATCAAGGCTTTGATGGAAGAACCAGACGAATAAGTTAGGTTGGTTGATCTGTGATATGTTATGTTTTCTTTTATTATATATTTTATGTTAAGAACTAAGTTGCTTGATGTATTTGAGATGATTATAGTTATTCTATGTCAATGAAATTAAATTACATTTGTTAAAGCACATACTTTGTAGGGTGAAAGCCAAGTTTGAATTATATAATCTGAAATATGATTGAGGTTTTTGGCATATATAATCTGAACGATCCTAGCATGTGGATGTTGGTGTTAGACCAAAGGTTTGAACGGTTTGTACGGTTCTCAAATACGCATCCCATTTGATTACGCGTCCCACATACTTTTAATATTAAAAAAAAAAATGTAATCATATAAATAGAGTAATTGATGGATGATTAGTAACTCTTGTTTACAAAATTTATGTGAGGTGTTGGGTTGGAGGGATTGAGTACTTATTAGATTTTATTATTAAAAAATAAAAAATAAAAAAGTGATATGTACATGTGATGAGTCAATAATGAGTCGATAATAATTTATTTTAATATAATATTTGAGTTTATTTTATTTATATTTAATGTTTTTATTTCATTTTAGAGCTATTTTACTTCAATTTCAAGTTATTTTTATTTCAGAAACAAAAATTCAAAAGATTGAGTCTTGGAGCAAAAGAAAGGAGAATTGGAGCTGATTCATGCCAAAAATATGCAGATCTAATACAAAAATATCTTGTGCAGAGAAATTGAAGATCTTGTACCAAAATATAGCATAGGCGCGCCCCATATTACCCTTTTGCTGTTTTTGCTTCTTCGACAAGCTGCCTATTTTAGTATTTCTGACCTAGAGCCCATTGTTTCTTGTGCAACACTTTAGTGATTTAATTCTTGGGGCTCAAGTCAATGTTAGACTATAAATAGAGCAGTCATCTAGTTTGTAAAACCATCTTTTGTTCTTGGAAATAATAAGTGACAATTATTTCTTTGAATAAAAGTTCATATTTATTTTCTTGTTATTTATTTTATGTTCTTCTCCTTCTTCTTCTCTATGTCTACAATGAATGTGAGTGCGTAGACTCTTCTTGTCTTGGGATTGTTGGATGAGTCTAATGACTTAAACCTAATCAAACCAAGCCTCGAACCCTAATTTTATATAAATCTACTTTCTAATCTAATTCCATCGTTTTTATAATGAATTAACAAATACCAAACTCATAAAGCGACAGGGTTAGTATTTGTTAATTCATCATCACAAATATCAAAGCGGAGCATCGAAAGAAGAAGTTTTGATATTGAAACAAGTGAAATTAGACAAGGATTGTGAAACATGAGAATAGTCTAGCAAACCTTGAGACAAATAAAGTTTCGTTCTTCAAGAATTCTAATAGCAATCAACCATGAGAATAGACGTGGTTGCTAGAGGAACACACTCACTGAAACCAAAAGGAGATGTGATAGGCTTAAGAGAAACTTGTCTTTAGAAAGTAGGTCCAATATAAAGTTTAGGTTTAGGGTTTGGTTTGTGAAGGGTTTGTCAATAAGACGAACCAATAATCCCAAGGCACCTTTTTATTATTATTGTTATTTTAATTCAAATAAAAATCCAAACTTTTTAACTTAAACTCTTATCTAACCATTGTTGAAAGTCAATCAAATTCATAACTCTCTGTCGAAACGATATCTCTATTACTACTTCGGTAAACCGCGCATTTGCGGAATTATCTCATCAAGTTTTTGGCGCCACTGCCGGGGAGTTTTGCAATTTGATTAACTTTTTAATACCGGATAGATTGAAAGAAAAAAAAATTCTTCTTTCTCCTTTTCTTTTTTCTTTTTCTCTATTTTATGGCTCAAAACCATTATCAATTGACTTTTTTTCCTGTTTTACCACCTTGTAAAGTTTATGGAATATTTCGTCATACTGGTGTTGAATGTCAACTAGGTAGTGTTGTTAGAAGTCTTGAGCAGGTAAAATATGCTCAATATAATCAAGAGTTTAGGAACAATCAATTTTTTTTTCAAACCCCTCAAAATCTTTTTGGACAACAAACAACACCACCTGGTTTTGCAAACAACCAAAGAGTCCCTCAAAAATCCGACTTGGAACTTTTGCTAGAAAATCTTGTATTAGATAACACCAGGCACAACCAAGAATTTAAAATCCAAGCTGGAATTTTGAATGACTCTCTCGATAGGCTTTCCTCAAAAGTAGATTCTCTTTGTACTCACAACAAAATGCTAGAGACTCAAACCCTTAAGTAGCCCAACAAGTAGTCTCTTCCTCATAAACCTCCGGAATCCTTCCGAGTCAACCTGAAGCTAACCCAAAAGGCCAAATGAACGATATTACATTTAGAAATGGTAGGCATTTAGAGGACCCCGTTGTGAAAACCAAGACAAATGAGGGTGAGGTAGAGAGTGAAAAGCCACAAAGTGAGAAAGTTGTAGTAAAGAGTGAAAAGCCTAACGCATCACCACCTTGTAAGCTAGAAATTTCTTTACCACAAAGGTTTGATAAGTCCAAGTTAGATGAACAATTTAGGAAACTTATTGAAATCATTCAAGACAAATTTCCATCTAAACTTAAGGATCCAGAGAGTTTTTCCATACCACGTGTCATAGGATCTGAGACTATAGAAAAAGCCATGTGTGATTTGGGAGAGAGTGACAGTTTGATGTCATTGTCCCTTTGTGAAAGATTGGGTATAGGGTAGAGAAACCTTTTGATTGTCAAGCTAATGACTTTAAACAAGCGCTTCGTGGGAGGCAACCCACGAGTTTTAATTGCTTTTATTTTGTTTGTTTTGTGTTGTTTTAATTTGTTTTGTAGGTATTTATCCAAATATGATGCGAAAAAATGAAAACAATTAAGCCTGGCATGACCAGAAGCTTGGCACGGCCCGTGCTTGTGACCCAGCCAAAACCCAACCATTTTCCAGAGAGTTGGCATGACCCGTGCCTGTGGTGGCACAGCCGTGCCTGACATTTTTCCCCTTAAAACCTGATTTTTTTTCCCTATTCTTCCCTCATTCAAACAACACAACCTCTTTCATCTTTCAACTTCTCTCTCTAAACCTCCATAACCCCAACCTTAAAACCTCCATAATTTTCTCCAAACCTCGCCAAATCACACAACCAAAACAACTCTAAACTTCACCCAAAACCCATAAAAACACAAATTCTTCACCAATCTCCATCATTAAACCCAAAACCTTACTTTAACTTCAACCTCATCACTAAACCAACCTTTCCCACACAAAACATTGCCAAAACCTAACCTTCACCAAAACCCACACCAAGTCAACTAAGGTCAAATGGCATCAAAGAGGAAAGGTAAGGAGATTGAAGCCTCTGGAAGTGGTGCAAGTAAAAAGCAATCAACAGTTCGCAATCATGGTATCCAATTCAAGGATCCCGAGTAAAGGAATAGGTATAAATCTCTAATCTCTAGAACTATCTTTCCTTGTCGATACCCTGATGTTAATGTTATGGATAGACTAGCAATAGAGGAACATGTGATTAGGCTGTTGAATAACTTAGGGTTGGTCGAGATGTTGAAACCTATAAGGGGGTTTGAAAACTTCACCCATGAGTTCTTGAGCTCTATTTCTCTTACTAAAGATAGGTCGAAGACGGATAACCCCGATTATAGGGTCGCATTTCGGCTCTTAAATGTTGATTATGAGATGTCATTTGACGCTCTTTGTTCCAAACTTGGCCTCGCAAACGCGGGGTATATCCATGACTCTTGGGATCAAACTTTAAGACCGGCCGACTACGACCCCGTTGTCTTTTGGAAGAGCATAACCGGTTTAAACCAATACAACTCCCGCTCCAATATGGCTAGTAACATTCACAACCCTGTGCTTAGGTACCATCAAAGGGTTATGGCTTGCACCATCTGGGGTAGGAAAGAGGTAGGAATGATGAGGACTAATGAGTTGTTCATGTTGTGGGCTATGCTTTATAACCACCTGTTAACATTTGTTATTAATTGCTTGATTATCTTGTTTCAATTGTTAAAAAGAAATCGGATGATAAAGGTGATATAATGATAGGTGGAATCATCACCTTCATTGCTAGGATGTTTGAAGTGGGTGAGGAGAGTGGAATCAATAAGATTGAGGGAAATATTTATCTAAGTTTAGATACCCTCGCTTCTATGTTCTTTCTTAAACCTCATGGATATACCCACAATTTTCAATTTGAGTGGAAAGTCAATAATGCTAATTGTTTGATTATTCTACCTAATCCAGACATAACTAATCCGGAGGTGGTGGAGAATTTGTTTTATGTTTGCACTAACCCATAGGTACATGATGATGGTGATGATGGTGGTGATGAAGAGGAGGAGGGTGCACACTTGCACCATGAGCAAGAAGCCGGTGGGAACTATGATAATGAATGGTGGACATGAATGCAAATCGAAGTTCAACTAATAAGCACCAAGCAACAAAGACAAGGTGTTGAAATCTTCGGGCTAAGGAATGATGTCCAAAGGGGCAATCGCATAACCGAAGAAAACAACCAAATGCTCCGGAACTTGATGCAACACCTTCACCTCCAAGGTCCACCTTATGGACCTCAATAAAATTGTGAGCTTTCCTCTTCCTTTACTATTCTCTCCTCTTATCTCCCTTCTTCTTCTTCTTCTTCTTCTTCTTCTTCTTTTTCAAATCATTGAGGACAATGCTTCTCCAAAGTATGAGGGGGAGTCAATAAAATGTTAAGTGTCGTAGTGTTTCCAAACTCCCTTGAATTTTAATTTCTTGTTTTGTTTTATTGAGAAAGGCATGGAAAGCAGCTTGTTTTTACTGTAAATTATGACATAAATTTTTTTGTTGTCTCTTTCCAAATGGTTGTTTCTTGTACATGAAAGTGATTTCTTGTGTTTTAAGTGTTCTTGCTATACCCACATCTTGTTTTATTGTGAAAATCATCTTTGAGATAAGGACAAAGTTGCAGTCCTTGAGTAAGTGTATGAGTAGGTATTTTAAGGAGCACATTCTAACTTTAATGGTATATTAAACCCTTAAAAGTCTTCAGAGTAAGAGTAGTATAAGTTTGTGTGAGGAATAATTAGATAAATCAAAAGTGGGGTGGAAGCAAAAATACCTATAAGGGAAAATCATTAACTCTAGGGGGCAAGAGTTTCCCTACCTGACTTCCTACGTGAAGGTGGTGTTTCTCTAATAACTAAAAGTAGCTTCCATAAATCTTCTAAAAGGAGAAAAGAATCAAATGCATAATTAGGGGGCATCATTAACTCTAGGGGGCAAGAGCTTCCCTACCTGACTTCCTACATGAAGGTGGTATCTTTTAACTTATAATTTTGCATCACTACTTAGGGGGCATCATTGACTATAGGGGGCAGGAGCTGCCCCACCTGACTTCCTACGTGAATGTGGTATCCCTTAAGCAATCTGCAGTCCCCCGAGACATTTAAATTGTCAAATAATCTAAATAATTTCCATCACTCTTATATGAAATGAAGAAAGGACTTTTCTTGGTTGATTTAGTGTTAAGGTTAGAACATGTTTCCTCATAGTATTTCTTATACAAGAGCAAGAAATGGGCTGGACTACACATACACTCACTTGAGACTTGTTGTTGGGTTGAATAAAGTTCATAAGAAATACTTGAAGTTGTGATTAGTGTACACTTGAAATAAAGCATTGGAGGAGACAAAAGTTTTTAATTGTGATTGTCATATGTTAAATCTTGTTTATGATGCTATGTTTATGCCTTTTGCTTGAGGACAAGCAAAGATTCAAGTATGAGGGAGTTTGATGAGTCGATAATTAGTTATTTTAATATAATATTTGAGTTTATTTTAATTAGATTTAATATGTTTTTATTTCATTTTAGAGCTATTTTACTTCAATTGCAAGTTATTTTATTTCAGGAACAAATATTCAAAAGATTGAGTCTTGGAGCAAAAGAAAGGAGAATTGGAGACGATTCATGCCAAAAATATGAAGATCTAATACAAAAATATCTTGTGCAAAGAAATTGAAGATCTTGTACCAAAATATAGCATAGGCGCGTCCCATGTTACCCTTTTGCTGTTTTTGCTTCTTCGACAAGCTGCCTATTTTAGTATTTCTAACTTAGAGCCCATGGTTTCTTGTGCAACACTTTAGTGATTTAATTCTTGGGGCTCAAGTCAATGTTAGACTATATATAGAGTAGCCATCTAGTTTGTAAAACCATCTTTTGTTCTTGGAAATAATAAGTGACAATTGTTTCTTTGAATAAAAGTTCATCTTTATTTTCTTGTTATTTATTTTATGTTCTTCTCCTTCTTCTTCTCTATGTCTACAATGAACGTGAGTGAGTAGACTCTTCTTGTTTTGGGATTGTTGGATGAGTCTAATGAATTCATCGTTTTTATAATGAATTAACAAATATCAAACTCATAAAGCGACAGCAGAGGGTTAGTATTTGTTAATTCATCACACAAATATCAAAGCGAAACATCGAAAGAAGAAGTTTTGATATTGGAACAAGTGAAATTAGACAAGGATTGCGAAACATGAGAATAGTCTAGCAAACCTTGAGACAAATAAAGTTTCGTTCTTCAAGGATTCTAATAGCAATCAACCATGAGAGTAGGCGTGGTTGCTAGAGGAACACACTCACTGAAACCGAAAGGAGATGTTATAGGCTTAAGAGAAACTTGTCTTTAGAAAGTAGGTCCAATATAAAGTTTAAGTTTAGGGTTTGTCAATAAGATGAATCAATAATCCCAAGACACCTTTTTATTATTATTGTTATTTTAATTCAAATAAAAATCCAAACTTTTTAACTTAAACTCTCATCTAACCATTGTTGAAAGTCAATCAAATTCATAACTTTTTGTCGGAACGATATCTTTATTACTACTTTGGCAAACCGTGCATTTGTGGATTTATCTCATCAACATGTGAAACCAATTTTCAGTATTCAAAAATGGATTTCTCCATTATGGATGTTCAAGGGACTAAAATTTCTCAAAAATAAACTTAAGAGGACCAAAATCGTACGATTATTAGACTTGGAAGAACAAAATTACATTTAAGCCTAAATATAAAATAACTATCTATTATCATGTATGCTACTTAGTACCTGGTCATATAAAAAGAGAGGGATGCTATATATTGTGGGAACCTCACGAATGCTTTATATTTTTCATACTGCTTAAGCATGCAACTTTTTTATTGTTCCTATCGGTCTCGTCATCATCATTAGAGTCCTGTTCTTCTTTGCTAGATTCTTTGAATGACTCAGAGTCACTATCCTTGTTGACTTCAGAAGCAACATGATGTACATCATATTTAATTTAAGTTCTTTCATGATGTTGGTAACAATTTTTTCAATATGATCTCCTTCATGAGCATCAAAATTAAAGCAATTTCTTCATATCATGCTTCAATAAATTTCTCCAACTTCTCAGCATAAGAATCATCTTTTTCATGCAAGACTTGTGAATCAGCTTCGTTCTAAAATTGCTATGTAGAATGATATCATAGGTGACCTTAAAGTAACCCATCATCAACATTATTATCTTTCTGGTTCTCAATATCAGTTTCGCCTTCTTCTTTTTCTTCAGATTTATTTTAATACCAATCTCTTCTTCCTCATTTCCTTTAATTTGATTGTCATATTCTTCTTTCTTTTCTTCTTCTTTCTTCTCCTCCTGTTCTTTCTTTCTTGAGGATCCTTCTCCTTGAAAGATGTGTTTTACCATTCTCTTACTTGCAACAGAGTCAATTCTCTTTCTCTTAGACGGAGCCCTAACTAGTGGTGGAGGGCTTTGATATTTAACAAGAGTGGTTGCTTAGCAAGTTTCTCTGTAGGATAATGGCTAAAAAATCTTCATGTTGATCTGGTTTCTCTTATCAAAGATTTGATATATAGTTAGTATCAATATTCTCATCTTTCAGTGGCACTTTGAAGCGTTTAAACACTTTGTTTAAAGTCATTCCATAAGGCACAATAGCACTTTTCATGGGGTTCTCTGCAACCTTCATCATATGGTTGATAATAAGGTAGTTGATATTAAGGGGTTTCTTGTTCATCAGATGGTAGATGATACAAAGATCACTTGTGTTGATATTTTCAAGACTTCCAACTCTTGGAAAAATTGAATGTAGACACATGTTGTACAAAATTTTAGGAAGGTTGTGAGATTTAAAAATTTGCACTATTTTGTCTTGAGTGCATGGTTTTGTCAACTGGTTTGAGCTAAGAAAAAAGGAGTTGGAGGTCCTAGGTTCAAATTCGGTGAAGGAGAAAATATTAATCTAACAAATTAACTACTAACATTTGCCACTAAAAAAAAGGTTTGACCATATTCAATGTTGTATGGTTGAGAACTTCTTCATAGTGTGTGAGTAAAAATGGGAAAGTTGAAGTTCGGGGTTGAGAATCAACTTCGGTTTGAGGTTTAGAGATATGTTAAGTTAGAGAAACACGCTCAAGTTGAGACATAAGTTCAATTTGAGTTTGAGAATCAGTGTTAGGTTAAGATCCAATCTCATTTGATGGTGATGATTAAGGATGATCGCAAGATGTGTCCTAAGCCTTACATCTCTTGCCATTTTGATGGTGATGATTAAGGATAGTATACAAGATGTGTTACTTTCATTCAATCTCATTAATGAAAGTAGTTTTTTTTCTTGCCATTTTGAGATTGAAATCAGAAAACAAGTATCAAAATGGAGATAGTTAGAATAGATGAGAGTGAATGATTTTTGAAGATGGAAGGACAGTGATTTCAAGTGAAACGGAGAAAGAGGAATAGGAGTTTTGGTAGCTTTGTAGGTTAATGAGAGCTATAGTAGCCATACTAGCCATTGTAGAGAGAGAGGGAGAGAGAGAAACTAGTTGTTATGATTCATAACAAATACCTAAGTAGGTTTTCATTTATTTTTAAATGAAAATGAAGGAAATAAGATCCTTAAATAGAATAAACTTATAACTTGTTGAGCAAGAAATAGGTTTTGTGACTTCAGAAGCATTCTAAAGGAATACCTGATCAGATTAATTCATAAACAAACAATTCTTTAGACTTAAAGAATCAATTTGAAGTGGGTTTTGCATTCAACTTAAAGAGTCATTTTGAAGTGGGTTTTGCATTCAACGTATGCTGGGAATTTGCATGATAAAAAAATATATATATATCCTCAACAACTGATGTTGTGAAAATATCTTCTAGTTGAATTTTAGTTGAAATGAACATCAATAGTAAAATGATACTTAATTATTTCTACATAAGATTGAAATGTTTGTGCACCTTACGGAGTAATCTTCCAACCGATTCTTTACCTAAAAAACTTTAGAACAACAACTTGCAGCAGAAACATACTCATATTCATAATACATAATGCAATTGTATCTTGTTTTCTACAAGACCAACTTATGAGAAATTGTCCAAGAAATTGGCATGCTCCACCGGTGCTTTTTCTATTCTACATATATCACTTCTTTTTTTTTAGAAAAAACATCTATCACTTATACCACACCTTTTTCTTTAAAAAAATATTGGCGAAAGGAGAAGTGACACTAAAGACAATTTTAAAATCATTCCTCGTGAGATTTGAAATTGAGGAAGCATACCTCAAGGGTACTTGTGCCACACCTTTTTTTTTTTTGTGAAACAATACATTTAATTTTCTTTTCAGGAAAAACAATACATTTAATTATGATCATAAGAGAACACAAAAAACCAAGCTTTAATACTATTTTTTTTAAATGAAAATATGTAATTATATTTAAACAAAATATATTATAAAATCAAGTGTCAACCTATATGATGTTAAAACATAATGTCAAAAATTATTTTAATATATATTAAAACTAATTATTTAACAATATCCTATTAATTATAGTTAAAAAATAACACAGTACTATATTATTATCAAGAGAAGAAAAAAAATAAAGGGTTGTTTTTCATAAAATATTTACAATTTTATAATTAATATTCTTACAATATAATATGTCATTAGTTTTCTTCATATAATTATTAACAATAAATATTCTTGACTATAATAATAATAATAATAATAATAATAATAATAATAATAATAATAATAATAATAATAATAATAATAATAATAGTAATAGTAATAATAATAATAATAATAATTAACAACAAATATTAGCATAATGTTAATTAACACGACTCAACAGAAAAGGACAATAAAAATTTGTCAAAAATATTTTTCTTTTTTGGTGGTGTCCGGGGTTCGAACCCCAGACCTTGTGTATATTATGCAATGTCCTTATCAAAACAATGAAATTATATAAAATTACGTATAAAATTGGGACAAGGGAGTATTAATTTTTAATTTATTAATGATTATGTTCATGAAATTTATTTATATATCATACATATTTTAATATTTTATAGTGAACAAATGTAATATAAATACCTTTCAAAAAAAATGTAATATATATCTCTTTTTTTTTTGTTACTGGTTAACTGGTTTCCAAAACTGACTTACACTACTTTTTTTACGGGTAAGACTGACCTACACTTTAAATAATTCTAACAATTATCTTTTAATGTATATAGTATGTTTATATTTCTTTTATAGGAATAAATTTTTTATATTTAATAATTTAATTTTTTCAATTTTTTTTGCGGGAAGTTATTATTAATAGTAATTTTTATTTTTGGTAAGTATTAAATTTTTATTTATTAATAATGAGTATTTTCATAAAATTTCTTTTTTGTATATAATACATGTATTTATATTTTATAGTCAACACTATTTACACTATTTACCTAAAAGAACTAATTTTTTATTTTTGGCAAGTATAATTTTTTATTTTTTAAAGGACAAATTTTTAATATTTAAAAGCGTATGTTGATCAAAATGTTTGACTGCAATTTATTATTGATTTGTTTGGTATTATTTAATATTTATTTCTATTATTCAATGGTTTTTATATTTAAACTTTACATTTAATTTTTTTTTTGTGGTGGCCGGGGATTTGAACCCCGGACCTTGCATATATTATGCATTGTCCCTACCAACTGAGTTAAGCTTACGTATTTTCATTACTTCAGTTTGGTACTACTTAAAAAAATTACAATCAATCTTTCAAAAAAAAAATTACAATCAAAATAAGTTAAATTTTTTATATAGAATTGGAAAGACGGAGTATTAAATTGTGAAAATTATTTTCCAAATTTGTTATATTACGTATTTTGAAATTTATTAGTAATAATATATAAAAGATTATATATCATTAAGTAGGTCAAATACATTTTTTGGTATAATATTATTTTTATAAGTTAATAAATATTTCCATTAATTCAATTGGTACTGCCAAAAAAAATTATAAACAAAAAAAGAAGAATAAATATCAATAAATAAAATGGGAAATAATCATGTGCAAGTTGCTTAGGATGGGTACACCTAGTCTTCGAGAAATAGCACGTTTGAAGAGCATATCACCTTTTAAATTACAAAATTGTCTTTAAACTTATATCATATCATTAGCATTTGCCTTTATATACACAAGGAAGTACAAAAGCAACTTAAGGAAGAACTAAATCTATCCAGTTGATCACAATGTCAGGAAATATGTGCTCTCATGAAGAGTCTCTCAAAGAGAATGAGGAGACTAAGAAAGAGATAAACAACTTGCAGGAGGAACCCAAATATGAAGTTGGTAAGTGTCTTTTCTTCTTTCTTAATCTTATCTCAATAATTTGGTTGCTTCTTGTATTTTCTTATGAATTCCAATTATTTGTTTCATAAGTCATTATTGTTTATTTATATATATTTATTATCTTGTTAATTTGTTTGCATTAGGATCGGATCAAATGAATTCTTCTAATAATGAAGAAGTAGAAGGAAATGGTGAAAAGGATGATGATGATGGAGAAGAGCAAGAAGAGGAAGCATACGATGAAGCTGAAGAACAAGATAAAACTGAAAAAGAAGAGTATGTAACCCGATTCCTCGTATATTTTCGCATATGCTATATAATTTATTGTTTTATTCTTCTATCATTTATTTCCCCCCTTTAAATTTTTATGTGGATTTTAATTACTCCATCTCATTTTAAATATAAGAAAAAAAAATACATATATTTGGCCTAAATTTGGATCAAATACATTGCCATACTTAAGATATAAGGATGTATGTGTATCTTTGTATGTTGTTTCTCTGAGGTAGCTGGGAGTGTCACTATGGTTTTCACTTGTGTGTTCTCATGCTTTATTTTATTTTATTTTTTGCTATGCGTGGTCTTTTGCTTAATTAGATTATAATTACTTCAAGGTCCAAGGCATCAACATGTATTTTATATGAATTATTTGCAAATCTTTCTCAATATATTCTTATATAGGTGTTTAGTCTGATTTTATCTTGGATTAAATATCATTTGGTCCTTAACACATTTTTTAAGTTCAATTTGATCTCATAACTTTAAGATGAGTCAATCTGGCCCTTTAAGGTTTGTTTGTTAATACAAGTTAGTCATTTCTTTGAAAAATGAATTAGTATTATAGTAAAATTACTAAGTTTTGGTTTAATTTTTTTGCTTGCGCTTATAATATAAAATCATTTATTAAACTAATGTAATCAATTTTGTTTGATATTTCTTTTCCAGTTGATAATAAAATCAATTAATTTGATCTTTGTTGAAACAATGTTAAATCTGAATAATTTTTATTAATTCTAGTCTTACAAATAGTCAAGTATGGGATTTGTTTATCAAGTAAAATTTGTATATTTTAGAGGCCTAAGGCAATGTTTGAAGGCCTTACCCATGAACCGACCCTAATTAAACCTAATCATATGTGTATACCATAGATACTCACTTTTAACTCAGCAATTTATTGCAATAAAATATATATTTGATTAATTTTTAATCAAATTATTGTTCTTAGATTCCATTCAAAAAGAAAATATATTATTGTGCTTAGATGGCATGCGAAGGAAGTTCTTATTTCTTGAATTGAATTAAGTTGATGGCGACTCCCAATGTTAAGTAGCACAACTATTTACAAGTTTGAATCAAATCTATAACAATACCTCAACAACCAACATTGCATCAAAAGGAACATTGTTTTTGGTGAGGGCACACCTCTTGGCCATCATTGTCAGAGAGACTTTTGAGATCAGGACTAAGTCCCTTAAGTAACCATCGACTTTCATAGCATTGTTGGTTCATGAGAGAAGCATTGGGCTCATAATATGGGGTTAAGACAAACCACACAAGTCGGTTGGATACCACATATCAACTCAAAATTATAAGAAATTAGGTTTATGCTTCTTCTCACTTAGATTTTTTTTTTGAAAAGGCGAATATTATTGATCACAGGCCCGTGCAAGAAGCACTAAAAAGCTAGGAGAAAAGACAACAAAAGCATACAAAGCAAGGGAGCTTTCCCCTATAACACCAAATACAACACACAGTGGCTGCACAAGCGCTAGCACACCACCCCAAAACCCCAACAGCAGGCCAAAACAGGTCCCAGCAGGAAAGACACGCATAAAAACTGCTCAAAACCAAAACAACAGAAGCAGGAACTACATCACAGCAGCAGCGGCACACCTGTAGCAGAGGAAAAGAAACAGCCAGCTTATCTACTTAGGCAATCCTGAGGGTTCCAACACCACTCATAGTACATACATGCCGGAATATTAAAACCTCCCGTTAACCACCTCCAAGACATAACCTTTACCTCCTCCACTACTTCATCCCACCGAGCAATCTCATTATTAAAAATACACTCATTTTAAATTCTCCAAATCACCCAAATTGCAACCTCCCATATCATCTGCAATCCCTTCCAAACTTTCTTATTGCTAGGCCCCCGACTCCAACACTCCCGATGAATAAACATATTAGGAGGCATTAAAAAAGACAAATCTAACCAAGTCATCAAATTGAGTCAAAAATTCCTTGCCAAATCACAATGGTGGAAAAGGTGGTTAGAAGTTTCTAAAACATCCGCGCACCACAAACAATTGTTACCAATATCGGGAGGTAAGCAATTCCTAGTCGCCAAATTAACATGGGTCGGGATACGATCTAGGAGAGCCTTCCAAACAAAAGCCGTCACTTTGGGAGGTGCCCCGGCTTTCCAAATTTGACGAAACACCCTACGCTCCCCATCCGGGTGAATCCCCTCCCTCAACCCTCTCCCTTCCAACTTCACATACATAGATTTAACCGAAAAGCTACCATCATCTTCCAACCTCCACCTCCTCCTATCCTCCCCATCACCCAGCACTACGCCATCCAAAAGACCCACTAGCTCCAAAAGAAGATTATTCTCCCAAACGAACAATCGGCGCCTCCAATTAAAATTCCAACTTCCACCATTTGTGTTAGGCATCCACATGTCTTGAACCGTTGCCTCTTGGTTGGTTGCGATAGTAAAAAGCCAGTGAAATTTAACCGTGAAGGACTCTTCACCCCTCCAAGCCATCCTCCAAAAACTCGTTGAAGCCCCATTACCTACACTTCTCACCACCTCCACATTGAACCAATCCACCTCTTGCCCTTTGGCAAGAGATACCAAATCTTTCCACCATTTAGAGGAATTTGTCACACACCGGCAACCCCAAGTACTTGAACCGAAAAGAACCTTGCCCACAATTCAAAAAGTTATAAGTCGTTGTCATAAACTCCGGCGATACATTAATGCCCAACAAACAACTCTTATAAAAATTAACTTTCAACCCGTTGGCCATCTCAAAACCTCTAAGCACCGCCTTCAAAGTCCACAAATATGTTTCTCAATATTTACTTTTCCATATAATATGGAACTTATAGCTCACACTTGATACAAATACATGTCTCACACACATATATATTGTGTATGCATGTAGGCACACACGTTATGATTCAAGAAATCCTTTGAAAATGAAATTTTTAGCATCTCCATTTTCATTCTAGGATGATGACTTTATTTTAGTGAATTAAATATATTAAAATGGTCACAATATGTTTTAAGAGTTAATTATATCTTAGTGTCTAGACTATAACTCTACGAGTGATGTGTAGATCCTATGAAATACCTCTTAAGAGTGTATCTCTTTTCTAAATTCAAAGGTACTTTTATTTTCTTGTGTATGCTTTGTATATGGATTGAGTATGATTTGTGCTCGGCTAATATCTAGTAATCACTTTGTCTTTTCAAAAGCAAATGTAAAAGGGTGGGAATTCAGCAATTAAGTGACCCACCTCTCTAAAGTATTAAGGCATGGTTACTTTCAATTTATTTTTATTTTCATTTCAACAAATAAAAAAAGAAAATATAAATCAAATATATATCTCATAATGTTTTGAAACAATTCTAGAATTTTCATAATGTAACGGATCCAACATTCTAACGTTTGTGGATTCCTCTATTGGTGTTTATTTTCAGATATGTGAGCATAGATATGTCAAGCATGCATGAGATTGAGTGCCCTATTTGCTTTGGTATGTAATTTATAATTAACGCTAGGTTTCCTTATTTATTACTGTAAATATGGGTAATTTTATGAAAATTTTGTTCTAATGAGAAAATGTAACAATAGTTGATCAAATAAAATGGTCAAAATGTTGAACAAACCAATTTAATATTAGTTGATGAGAAAATCTACGGTAATATTTAGATTAGACATATGAAATAATGTTGGACATAACTTTTCATAAAGAGCAATACACTTGTTTTTAATGGAAGTTGTGTATCTCATTCACAACTTTTGTTTTAAGTCTAGCTTCATGATATTTATCTTTGAGTATTTCGAGATCTTCGAACATATTCGAGGGTTCAATGTGACTATTGTAACTTCGGCCAACACACAATATGAGACTTTATCACCGTGGAGCGGCTTTTTGCAAAAAGATGAGGAAGAAACTCAGTAAAATATGTCGGAGAAGCGAAATATACGAGATCACAAACGCAGATTGTTCGCGGCTAAATATGAATTGAGACGAAAGCTTTATAAAGCCTTTTGTAAAGATTCCGATCTTCCTAGTGATATGTGGGACAAACTTCGTTATAAGTTGTCGAGATTGCCGAGAAATAGTTCCTTTGCACAAGTAAAAAACTGATGTATTTCCACGAGTTGCCCTCGCTCTGTATATGAGTTCTTTCGAATTTCTCCTATCGTTTTTCGTGGATTAGCATCTCGAGGTCCTTTGATGGGCATAAAGAAACGTCTTGGTAGCAACCGCCAAACCTATAAAACAAGGGTTAGCTCTGCAGCTGGTCCACAAGCAAGGTAAGTAGGTCCATTACCGGACGGCTCCGGACCGAAAAGACCTAACGGAGTAATCCCTTATCTCGGATCGGAGATGCTAACGGGGCAGGAATCGAAGTAGGGGACCTATCTACCGTCTGTGTCTATCTCCTGTCAAGTATGTTCCCCATACATAGACTACGTACAGGGTTGTACTCTTGGATATAATATCACCGCGTGAACGTGAACATAACATTAAGTTACGAATGTAACTCCCGAGGGATCGACCACTATTCTAAATTAAGTAAGGCGGAGAACTTTTGTTCATTGGAGCGCTAGAGTGCGGGGGTTGTTCCCATCATTGAAGTCAGGGTGTGGGGTTGAGCCTTCCATAAAGAAAAAACGTGCTTAGTTTAGTTGGAAAAACCAACGCAAATATCATATTGACTTTCTCTCGCCCAACTTCTAAGGATAGATATAAAAGGTTGGAGAGAGTGACTTTATGAAATTGTCTCCTTTCTAAAGCTACGCAAGGCCCCTCCTTTCCCCCCATTTAATGAAAAACCCTCGCCCGCCCCGCTTCCTATTCATTTTTTGGTCGGGACCCGGGGACCTTTTTTTTTCCCAAGAGGTTATTTCGAGAATCAATCAGCCGACAAATTTGTAGCCTCGGCCTGCCTGCCAACAAACAGCAAGCCTTAACTAGTATTTTTTTCGGTGCTTTATTTTTTGGCCAACCTACTCGCGCTAGAGAGGCTTGAAAGGTGGATCGAGGGAATCGGCCTTCTCCTTTTATTATTATATTAGGTCTGTTTCTCCTATTCTTTCTAGAAAAAATAATGTGTTCAAAGTAAAGATACAATAGGGTACTTAAAATAAGTGAGGACAAAACACGTCAAAAAAAGTTGTGATTGTTTGTGGGGTCAGTCGACAATCTTGAAAGCCGTTTGAGATGTTACAAGTGGTATCAAAGAAGTCTCTTCCCAGTATGATGTGGTTCAGGGACGAACCAAGCGGAAGCTGGTATGCATGTAACACCTGAGGCTAACGAGGACGGGGTGTGATAGCGGTGCACAAGTCACGATAATGAGCGGCTCCTGGAAACTTCTCATAAACCGAATTCACATCGGAATGAGAAGGTTCCTGATGCCATGTAGGTATGATACTAAATGGTTGAAGGAAAGCTTATAAGAATTGTTGGGTACTAGCTATACCTACAAGATGCATCTTCTTTTCAGTGGCCCATTACATAAGAACTATGTAGTTAAGCGTGCTCGACTTGGAGCAATTTTGGGACGAGTGACCATCTTAGAAGTTTCAAGAAAAGCGTGCGAGTGAGGACAAAATACGTTAAAAAGACTCGTGTTGGTTTATGAAGTTAGCCGGCAATCCTGAAAATCGTTCAGGATGTTGCAGTCCTGCTCTCATTTTGTGTAAATTTATCTTTGATGTTAAGATTTTATCTTCATGTCCTTTAGAAAACACTCTAATGGTAGCTCAATGTAGAAATTTTCTTCAATATATCCTTTTTGGGTGTTGGCTCCACATCAAGTTGATAACTTTTTTACATTATTTGAATGTCTGCATAAATTGGAAAACAATTTATGTACATATGGAAAATAGGTTCAATAAAACCTTCATGGTCACCTCCATTGTTTATTTGATTTTTTTTCACCCCTATGTTAATATTTATTAAAATATCAAAACTAGTATGGAATATTCAATGTTATCATATGATGATGATGATGATGGATTGATTAGACCACAAAATTTTGTCGGCTGATTGATTTAGAAAACGTTTTTTAGAAGTGGTTTTTCTAAAGAATTCTCTTGATGTGATTTCTTTAGAAACGTTTTTTAGCTTGGTTTTCTTGATAATTGATTTCGATGATTGATAGAAGATTTCTTTTCACCATTTTTTCTCTCATATATATCCTCACACTAAAGTTTAAGTGGTCAAACCTCGTATGCCAACTCTATGTTTCATCTTGGACACACAATCCCAAACATTTTTCTTTTATGGTTTTTTATGTTCAACAAATACTTTCTATTTTTTTTTACATAAGAACCTTGCGCATTAAATTATTATTTTGATCTCTTAGCTAAAGATGTTTATCTTTAATGATAGTTAATTTCTTTTTGCAAGAAGTTGACTCAAACTGAAAACATTACTTTTTAATTTACACACATAGTAAACATCACTAATCAACTTATGATTCTCATCTTTGGAAGAAAAAAATAGAATAGTACTTTTCCCCTTCAATCTTCAGTTTTAACAAGTCTCCCAATGACAAGTTTTCAATCACCTCATTAAGCTCCAAAAATTTATTGTTGCATTCACACATATGATTGTTTGCACCATTGTCCAAGTATCACAAACTATAAACATCCATATCTTGTTCCTTGAGTAGTAGCAACAAAGTTTACTCTTATGTTTTATCAACAAGATCAACCTTTTCTTCCTTTTGATTAGGAACTCCAACACATTCCCAAGAAAAATTGTCAATTTTATGAGAATTCTAGCATTAAAATTTAGATTTATCATACCTACTTTAACTTTAAAGATAGACATAAACCTCTTTCTCTTCCATGTGTTCTTAGCGATAATAAAGCTTTGCCTCATATTTTGATTCATCGTTGTTTCCTCTTCCTCCTTGGCTACCACCACATCCTCTTCCTCTTCCTCGTCCACTTCCATGCCCACTTTGACCTTTGATATTGATAACTTTCTCCAGTGACTCTTCTTATCTTCTCTTAATTCTTTCTTCTTGAGCTTGCAAATAACCTTATAATCCTTTAATGGACATTCAATCATGATCTTTTGATTCATCAATAACACATATCAAGTAATCATACTTATGAGTCAAGTAACGAAGAATCTTTTTCGCAACAGGAACATGTTTCATGTTGTCTCCACATTGCTTTGATTGATTAACATTCATATTCACTCATGAGAAATAATATCAAATCGGTTCAGATTCCTTCGTATTCAAAACTTCAAAATCCTTCGTGCTTCCATTGAGCTAGTAGTATTGCCAACTTTATTGATGGATGAAGGTTAGAGTTTATCGATCCTTCTTCCTTTGTCTTTATCTCCATCTTGTGGCTCATCATAGCATTTCCAACATTCTCATACATCGTGACTCGGTAAAAGCTTTCATTCAAATGCACCACTTAGATAGTTTTCTTGAGTGAAATGAAGAAAGTGAAAAGTAGTGTAGTCAGAACTTGTCATCTTTCATTTCTAATCCCTCACAAATCTTCACAAAATAAGCTTTGAATACCACTTTCTTAGAGGAATGAAAGTGTTTCAAATAAAGAACCCACTATTTGTTTGATTCAAAATTACAAGTAAAATGAGGTATTTATAGGTACAAGGAGATAATCTAGACAAATTTCTAGTTGTTTACTTAAATTATTTTTTAAAAAAAGCTAGATGTTTCCTAATTAATACACATTTTTTATGCACTCCACACTTTTCTGTAATTAATTAAAGTGCTTCTAGATTTTTCAATAGATTTATCTAAGTAATTAGAATTTCCTCTTATAAATTTCAAATTACTAATAACAATTCACAACTTCTTTAAAGTAATTGTGGATGAAAATCACAACATAAATAGCTCTTTATATAATTTCCATCAACAACATATATGATATATCTATATTCTATATAAATGTTCTTATGCACATATGAAATATTTATTGCATTGTAGAATATATGTCAGATACACTAACATCTTAAGTAGTTTGTATAAATCTTTCGTAATAATAATGATTGGATGCTATACTAAAAGGTGGTGGTTGATTTCATTATATGTGTAGGAATCATTCGGAAAACAAAAACTATAAGAGAATGCATGCATCGTTTCTGCGAAGAGTGCATAGACAAGTGCATGCGCTTTGGGTTTTTCCTTGAACTTCCACCATATTTACTTATCAATATTTCATATATTTTTAGTTTGAACTGTGTTGATTATTTAGTTGTAATATATTTTCTTGTCATCAATTGCAGAAAAAATGAATGCCCTATTTGTCGCACACATTGTCCTGACCAACTCTCACTGAGAGATGATCCAAATTATGATGCATTGATTGCTTTGCTCTGTCCGGATATTGACAAGTTTCTGAAAGAGGTGAGATACACACATATATTTCATTTTACATAAACAAAATATTTTATCTTAATGAAAATCTAATCAATAAGGTTATGTTCGGCATGGCATAGGAATTGACTTTACTTAAAGAAGAGTTTCCCCAGTTACCTATAGTGGAAAAACCAGAGGAAGTTGTTGATCGTGAGGAGGAAGAAGAAGAAGAAGAAGAAGAAGAAGAATATTTTGTTGCTCAAAGCTATATATTGGCTCTACCTGCTAATCGGTTTTTGTATAATGAAGAACCTGTTGTTGATGATGATAATGATGTTGCTGATGAACTTGTTGTTGAAGAGGATAATGGTGATGGTGATAGTAGCAACTCAACATAGTGCCCCAATGATATGAACCTTTAAGGGACACTTTAAACCCAACTTTCAAGAGTTGAAAATTAGTTTATGATATTTGGGTGCATGGCATGATGCCCATTTGCTTTGTTTTATTTGATTTAAATTGTCATAAAATGTGTGGTCAAGACTTTGTATAAATTATGCCAAACACTTAAATTTATTTTATTGTTATGCGTATTTTGATTTTGTTTGGAGCATGAGATACTCATTACATGTGTGCTTCCCAACCCAAGTTCCCCTTTGTTTGGTGTGTTTTTGTTGAAATAAAAAGTGGATTGAATTTCATGTTTAAAGATGGATACCAAGAAAGCTTGTAAGGAAGGAAGACCATGATTAATGTTCAAGAAGTGCAGGTTGCAGACCATGATTTAAAAGATTATGCACTGGTGGGATTAAATCATCAAATAAGGTGTGGAGAGTCATTTATTGAAACTTAGGAGAAGATGAAAATAATGATGAGAAAGCTATTTGCACATTGTTATCTTCTTATTGAATCATCATAATATGCCTGCTTTTTTATATATGTTTTTTCTTTTTATTATGAAGTTCTTTTGTGTGTTATTCTTATTATGTTATTCATATATAAATAAGACTTTGGCTTTAAGTCGTGATAGTGATCATGTTGTATGTCGGATAACAGCGACCTTTTTAGCTACACAGAGCAGAAAGTACCATTCTTAAAGAGAATGTGAATATTCTAAATAAATTAACTACTACTAGTATCTTCCAAATCCATTTTTCTTTGAATCTAGATTTGATGTCTAGTTGTCTACTACCTTTGGAAGTTTAGTGATTGATTAAGTTTGTACATACATATAGATAGATAGATAGATATACTTAGGATAATCATAATGAACCAAATGACACATGGCAACTGGCAAGTAATATTATATATTACCAAAAATTTAGGTAAGCATTTAGTTAGCTGATATTATTTCATTTGTTCCATTATTCCTTTGTTGAAGTTATACATCATGGTTGGTTTCCTTGGGTGGTGTCAGCGTATTCCCTAATTAATAGAAACTAATTGTCCATATAGAATAGCTATAGGTTGTCATGTAAAAGGAAGGAATTAAAGTAAGGGAGAAAAAACATGAAGATTCACATTTTCTAATCAATAATCATAAATCAGGTAATTACTCATGATCAAGAAGTATTATTATTTTGTGAATATGCACTATAATTTTGAAAAGGGGTTTCTTTATTTGGAAACATGATTATTGGTATACGCACAAGTGTTTGTACTTTGTAAAGCAACAGCATTATTGATGTTCTTATGTTAATTAGATGATATATTATCAATATCCTATTAAATTGTGGCAGTACCAATTTCAAGCTAGTTTCAATGGAGAGAAGCTAAGTTTTGAGCCTGTGTAAGCTGGTTTCAACTCAGTTTACGCGTTGAAAATAATGTTATCTGAAAGACTGAAAATTGCCGTTGACTTCAAATATCTAAAAACTAATTTCCATGTCTTGTCAAGCATTCAATTAATAATAAATTGGTTACTTTGAGCCTATAAAAATGGTTTGTTATCCTGGTCAAAGGGGGGTTTTGAGTCATTCTGGTTTCATGGTTGTCAAAAACTAAAGCAAATAAAAAGTTCTCAAGACATAGATAGAACCAATGATTGTTAGACTCATAAATACACATGAAATAGCCATACATAAATTTGAGTTTTCCAAATGGCTCGCAGATACGGTTAAAGAATAATAGTACACTGTTACACCGACATCGCTAATAATTTAAAAAAATTATATAATTCAGTGTAATTACAAATGTCGGTGTCGTGTCGGTGTCAGATATCACAGGTGTTGGATACCTGGACACGCCTAATCTAAAGAGTATCTGTGCATCATAGATAATGTGGTATATAGATTTATGTTAACCTCCAGGACTAAACTAAAAGAATGAAAATGATGGCTTTTACAGTCTTCAAGTCTAAAGATGTTCATTCAAACTAAGTCAAGTATCACAATCTAAGTTTCCCTCAAATTTTTGTGGACCATGATTGATGATGATGTATCAGATTGTTTATTTCCACTTTACAGTGGGGCACTAATAGGCATTAGCTACCAATGACAATTTTACAAACAAAAATAGAAAAAATTCACCAGAGTTATGAACATTCTGTGTATATTTCAAAGACCACCACCAAAGGAAAATGAATCTAATACAAAGATTTGAAATGAAAGAAAACACAACAATAATAAGTAATAACATCAAGGAACAAATTTAATCATAAAAGGTGAAACATTAATCATCATTTTTATTATAGAAGCATAAAGAGTATGCAATTTCTATCAGATAATTAAAAGGACCTATGATATCCCTCCAAACAAAATCACTAGACTCTCTGTCCCATTCTATCTGCCTATAGATGTACAGAAAAGATTACAACCAAGCAAAATCAATCTTCAACGAATGATTTGAAGATCTTAATCCCTCTAAAAAGCCCTTCTAATGTATAGTTCAATATACAAGAATAACAGGAGTAATCTATTTACTCAACAAGAGAAACAACACCAACTATTCCACCATGAATTGCTGCTTCTCCTCCTTGATTTTTTGCTCAAATTAACCAAACAATGAAACTGAGATACCAGCAAGTTTCATAGCACTCAACCTTGGCTTCGATTTCTTCGACATCATCGGTGCATTCGGAGCTTCCATTTCATCATCAAACCCATTTTCAATATCAAATGGTGATCTAACAGCAACACCGCTTTTCTTTGGAGTACTAAACTCAAAATGCATCTGCTTAGCAATTTCACCCTGCAAAATCAAAACCCCAAAAATAGTTACAAAACTAGCACAATCAAATCAATTGAAAAAAATAAAAAATAAAAAACACAAATTTATTCAAAAATGGAAAGGGAAAAAAAACACAAATTGAATCGAAAATGAATTTTTTTTGAAATTGATTTATATAGAATAACACTTACTGCTTCTCTAATCGTTGTAGAGACATTAAAAAGCTGTTCCAAATCATCATGATCAACACCACACAAAACCCTAACCTGTAAAAAAAACAAATAAAAAATTTAAAAAAAAATTCAGCAAAATTAAATAGAGAATCTGAAATGAAAAATGGTGAATTAAACGGTGAAATTGATTGCAAAACTTACGAGGAGATCTTGAGGAAGGGCTTCAAGGCGAGATTTTTCAGAAATGGGATTGAATCTTCCACTGCACATTCTCTTCAATGGAGCCGTTACAGGATCGGAATCAGAAGCTTCATTGTTGTTTGAAACAACAACCCTTTTTCTTCCAAGAGCACGACCATAACTATAAGTATCAAACCCTAGCGTGATATCTGAAACCGTTCTTCTTAACATCATCGACGCAATTGAAATGAAAACTTAATAGTTTAATTAAACAAGAGATTATGATGGGAAAATTGGAGACAGAAAAACAGGGAAGAAGGAGATCGGAAAATGAACCTAAGAATGGTTACTATTTGTGATTGAAGGCGTTAGTTAAGTTAAATGAGAGGATTTAAAATAAGACTCGATATTTGATTGAGGCTCGAATTGGGGGAATCTAATGTCATTTATATAGAAATGGAAAACCCACTCAATTAAGTTTTGAATTTTTTATTAAAAATTTTAAGTTTTTAACTCCCTCTACTTTAAAATCAATGAAATTTTAATTTCAAAAGTTAAGGACTAAAATCCCTCCACATTAAAATCAATGAAATTTTAAATTGAAAATTTAAGGATTAAAATCCCTCCACTTCAAAATCAATAAAACGTTTTTTCTTTCAAAAAAAAATCAATAAAACGTTTTTAATAAAACCTACAAGGATTAAAATAATAATATATATATTACATATTCATAATTTTTTTTTAGGCTAAATACCTATTTTGGTCTTATAAGTTTGGAAAAAAAAATACCTGGTTAATGCTTTAAATTTTTTAAGTTTTAAATATGTCTTTTAATTCTCTATTGCCCTTTTAAGGACCTGTTTGAAACATAAAAACTTAAAAAAAAATATAAAATAGGTGCATTAAATCAAGAACTTAAAAGGCTTATTTACAAACTAAAAAACTTTAAAAAAAACATATTTGAAACTTAAAAAACTAACCTGATATTTTTGTCATCTTAAAGGACCAAAAGATGTATTTAGCATTTTTTACTTAATTGATTATTAATATATTTTTATTTATTTACAAGGAAAAAATAGAATATCAAATTATGAGCTAATCAAGTAAATGGACCTTAAAAATATTCATAATTTTATTTAATCTCTAAAAAAAATTACACGTTTTAGTTCTTATAACATTTTTCTTTACCATTTTTAAGAATAACATAATGTTGATCAAAAATTTTACAAGAATTAAAAAAAATAAAATTGCATCGATTAAAAACAAAATTCTAAATAAACGAGGTTGAGTTTAGGAAAAAGAGTTAACAATTACAACGTGCTAAATTTGAATTACGATTAAGAAGGTATTTGATTCTCCAACACGTGTTGAATAGAATTATCATGAAAATGTATCTAAAAAACATTAAATTCCTATTTTATGACTCAGTAAAATATTGATTGTAAATTTTTCGGACTTTATGAAAATTGAGTGCGTTATTAATTAAATGAGTATTACAAAATACATGTTCAACTATGGTTAGTAATGAGAATTAAAATTTTAATTGAATGAAAAAAGTTGTAGAAAGTGGAGACAGCACAAAACCGCGTGAGGAATGAGGAAATTACGGGAACCTTCCAAACAAAAATCATACTCCAAAATGGCGGTTAAAATTGGGAGTGGAGAGAGGATAAAAAAACTAGCCGTTACAAGGGGACACGTGGCAGTATGGGAGAAGATGAATACGCAAGTGGATGGTGACGTGGAGCTTGGTCGGCAATGTCGGTTACTTCTGGAACACGTTCTGTGAATGTAGACGTGTGCGTATCGTGGACTGTCGCTGCATTAGATCACAACAAAGGAATCTCTATGTTAGTTACTTTAACTTTTGTGTCTAGCAGCTAATGAATATTTTAATTTTCAATATTTTTCTTTTAACAAATGACAAAATAACACTGGCTATTATTATAAACTTATAGACGTAAATGAAAAATTTGATTTAACAATTTTGACATTTTATTGGTTAATTTAGAATTTGTGAAATGAATGCATAATTTTTTACAAAAACTTATAGTTTAAGGATATTTGAAAATGATCATAAGATATTGGTTAACAATTTTTTACTTTTTATGATAAATCTATGTTGGTTTACTTAGTTGGGGGAAAAACGTGTGGGATGACTTCATTGACGGTGGAAAGTGGGCCAAGAAATACGGGAGTGGGACCTACAAGTCTTCGTGGTTTGACGGAGATTTCCAAGTAGGCGGCTGACGGCTGTCCTGTTTTCTGTTGGTTTTGCACTAAACAGTGTGAGGGTATTTTTGTCCTTTAAATATTTTTGTTTTCTAAATTAATGCTATTTGAATCCTGCGAAGAAACAAACAAGCAGGTTCCTTATTGCCAAGCAAATTAAATGTGGAATTGATGTTGACAATATACAAAGGGTTTGGTCAAATTTTGTATGCCGGATTCACTTGCCATACACACTCAACAAAATAAATGCAATTACATAGAATAAGTATAGTTTCTTGATAAAGAAACACATGCCATTCTAGTACTCTGATGATCACTAAACTTGGGGATGATATAGCAAAGACAATCACACAATTTTTGTTGCTCTTAATTGTGCCTAACGATTATTACGCATTCATCATAGTAACTCATTATTCTTTGCGCAATGAATTTGTTGGACTACCATGTAATAAGGACACATTTCTACCGCAGTTTAATGATGATTGAACTTTATAGAACAATTGTGGTGTTTATAATGTGGTTTCTTCTTTTTTTAAAAGAACTTTTTAATAAGGTAAGGGGTTCAATCCATGATCACTTGTGTTAAAAGATCAAAAAATTTATCACTTACACTAATTCAATGTTGGTATATTTGCACAATAAACATTGTTCCCCTTGTGGAGTATTTTTTAATTGATGTGTTTACAAAAGAAAAGAAAAAAAATCATTTTTATTTACTTGTCATGTTAAAAGTTTGATCAAATGCAACATTAACTATTGTTTTTTTCAAAACAATCATTAAATTAAATGTTTATTAGTTTGGACACTCGTGTCAAGCACGGGCTAGAATTTCGCTATATCTGAGAGAAATAACATTGTTATGTATCCAGTGTCAATTAAAGACGAACATTGAATAAAAGAGTGAAAGTCCATTAACAAACAAGTGAAAAATTCATATGCTTAAGCCTTAAAATTTTGGATGAAGATGTGAGGTTATCACTTGTGTGGTTTCTCTTTGTTTAATGTGTTGATCCACACCAGTATTG
>Ga0228711_1001644_pt1 | contig 33350 bp, 21 predicted proteins | sample MedpolnodulmetaG_2_FD_177996 | JGI IMG/M metagenome (GOLD analysis project Ga0228711, IMG submission 177996) | Root nodule microbial communities from Medicago polymorpha collected in Santa Monica, California, United States - brown nodules | ecosystem: Host-associated > Plants > Roots > Nodule... | reverse complement strand
CTATGGAATATGGTTTGTTATTTCCTTATGGAGCTAAGAGTGAAGTGAATGAGCTCATAGGTTATTCAGATAGTGATTGGTGTGGAGACCTAACTGATAGGAAAAGCACTTCTGGGTATGTATTCAAATTCAATGATGCTGCAATTTCATGGTGCACTAAGAAGCAACCAGTCACTGCACTCTCATCATGTGAAGCAGAATACATTGCAGGAACATTTGCTACGTGTCAAGCACTATGGCTGGAGTCAGTGATGAAGGAACTTAAGTGTGAAGTGATGAAGCCTCTAACACTAAAGATTGACAACAAATCAACCATAAGTCTTGCGAAGAATCCAGTCTCACATGGAAGAAGCAAACACATTGACACAAGATTCCATTTCATTAGAGAGCAGGTGACTAATGGAATGATTGAGCTGCACTATTGTCCCACAGAGCTGCAACTTGCAGATAGTTTTACAAAAGCAATAAAACTTGACAGATTTGAGTTTCTGAGAAAGAATTTAAGTGTCTTTAATATTCAGCAGTTATGATTAAGGGGAAGTATTAGAATAAGTAATCAATAACTGAAGAGCGCTTCTGAAGAATGTTTCTGAAGTAGTGCTTCTGAAGTGGAGCTCCTGAAGTGGTGCTTCTGAAGTGGAGCTCTTGAAGTGGTGCATCTGAAGTGAAGCTTCTGAAGACAGACTCTGATGTGCAGATTCTGATGTAGTTAGTTAGAGGAGTTTGTTACAACATCTAGTTGTATATATACACTCTCTTGTGTTGTAAATATGTAGTTGTGTGAATCAATAAAAAATTTCCATTCATTATTTCTCTCGTTTCAATTCTTTATTTTTCTGTTAGTTATTCATCTTGCTCAAAACAGCTTATTTTTAATAAGCACTTTCGTTGCGCATAGAACACAATGATTGTTCTAACAATTTTACCATTCATTCATTTATCTCTTACGGTACAACACCTAACAAATGAAATGTTATTCAATTTCTCTAAATTTCTCCATCCATGTGTCGAACTTAAACGAGTCAAGAATATATTTCCTACACATGCAGTAGTAACAAAGGTCATTTTCAGACGCACATAACAAGTCAAATAACTATGAAGTAATATTTTTTTCTGTATAAATTATGAAACATATTAATATCATGTCCTATTTACACCTTTGGATTGTACAATTAGGAGGTATAAAATGCAATTTTCAACATTTTTTACATGACTATTTACACATTTGGATTGGTCAATCCGATGGAAATGTTAACTTCAGTTCTTTTGTTTTGAAAAATCTATTCTGTCACGATCCAACCGTGGCTAAACTAGTCGTTCAGATTGTAAAATTTTAAAAATTTCCATCTGAATTCCGGAGTAGGGTAAAGCTAGTTAAGAAAAATGGATCTGGGGGACTTTTCAGAAGCAGGAGAATTTTTTTAAAAATAATATCCATCCCTGGTTGGAGAATTTTTTTCAAATATTTAACACCTACATATGACATAAAGTTTCAAAACTTAGAACGAAGAACCTGAATTAAATCCATACACACACTATATGCCTAAAAAAGAAAGTTATCTTTCTTAATTAGAGCTAGAGAAAGACAAATAATGAAATAAAACACTAATTACTGATAAATATCAACAAAACAAAAACACAAGAGTCGCCTTTTGAAACAAGTGTGTATCAGAACAAAGTGTAATTTTTGAGCTAAAGCTTTTTGATGAAGAAAATAATGTAATTATAATAGAAATGTAGGAATCCAAAGATAATGTGTGTGTTTGCAGAAAAAGGGAGAGCTTTGTGTGGTGTGGAATGGTTGGATAATTAATGTGATTATACACAAAACAAAACACCACAGCCATGTGAAAACAAAAGCAGCCATTGCTAAATATGTCTTGTCAAGCAAAAAGGTCAAGAGCAACAAGATTGGGAAATAAAGAATGGAAAGTGTTCCTTGTACATTCGATGTTATTTGACATCTTGAAAGATATAGAGATAAAGGTTTCTGAGGAATAACACCACTTTCATAATTTATGCTTTTTTTTTCTCTTTTCTTGATGTCATCTTTATTTTAATACTGTTATTTTCTATTATTACTGTTTCAGTTAATTTTTGCATATTTTGAACTCTTCATTATTACTGTTTCTATTTTCTCCAAACTCTTTCCCATATTTTGCATATTTTCTTTTCTTTTTTCCTTGTTGATTTGAACTCTTCATTATGTTCTGACGGTTTATCGAAATGCCACGTCCATTTGATAAAATGAAAGACATAAATGATACATTAGAGTTGTGGAACATTGATGTTTCACATTTTGAATTTTGGTATTATTGAAAATTTTGAAATTTGATATTTATTATGACAGACATAAAGGTCATTTTTTGCTAGCCTGCCCACGATCGTGTTTATCAAGTCCATTGCGCTATCTTTTCATAGATGAATACCTTTCGATCAAGATTATCCATTGCACTATTTTTTAAACACCAATGAAAACACGAGTCAATCGAAGGCTACCATCAACACGAATAAAAACAACACCTCTAAACCCAAAGTTAGCACCAAAACCAAGCTAAATCCCCACAGACCAAGTGTGTATCAGAACAAGTGTTATTTTTTAGGGTTAAGGCTTTTTGATGAAGATGAAGAAATTAATGTATTTCTCCCCTTTATTTATAATAGAAATGTAGGTTAATGGTTCTGTTTAAATTCAAAGATAGTGTGTGCCTATGTGTGTGTCACCCTACAATCCACCAAAGATTGAGAAATAAAAATTAAGACGAAATGATATTTGTGTGATTATATTAAAATAATTTTTAAACACTTTTTTATACTTATATTGTGTTTTTACTCTCTCTTCTTCTTTGTCTCTATTTTTTTTACCAATAAATGACAGAGGGTTGAACTTTGATTTGATAACCACAATTCTGGTATAAATGACTATGTCTCTATTGTTTGATATTTCAAAGACTAGCAAAAATAGCACGATAAATAGTGCTCATAATCGATTGGTTCAGTTCTTCATTTTTTTTTTCAACAATCCGAGCTAATTATCAGTTAATAATATGTCAATTTGGTAAAAATATTAGTTTGGTTTGAAGAAGTACATTTAGATTTTTGGTAAAGGTATTTTTCGTTTGGGACCACAAAACCAATTCACAGAACCTCAGCAAATAGGTTTCCTACAATTGGTGGATAAAAAAAGAATAAAAGAGCAAAGGTGTGTTGTTTATTTGAATAAAAAAGAGAGCTAAGGTGTGTTAAAACCTTTACACATATTTTTTTTTTTAATTACACATAAATTTCTATTGAAATGTTTCCATATATTATAGCAAGGATATATAAATTTAAAGAGATAAAGAACATGAGATAAACGTTGCACACTATCATACAATCCATTGTGCTTAACATGCATGTGAGTTATAACAAAGACCGAATTCTTTAACATAGTGATTTTAGCTCCTTGAATCTAATTTAGTGATAGAATATTAAAAAATGGTGTTGTTAAAAATTTAGTTACAATATTGATTGATTTAATAAGCACGTATAATAATAGGGAAAAAAAAGTTAAAAATCACTATGTTCACACGTTTTTCCTAAAATCCAAATGTAGTTTCTTTGAATTTGAAATTAGATTAGAAGATAAGTTTGATATGGACCACATAAGGTGCTACAAAGCTGTGCTACTAAAACCTACAATTTCATTTACACCGTCCAACACAATGCTTGAGTTGCTTTGTACCATTTTTCCTATATATGTCTAAGATTCTTCCAACTATTAAACCACTTGGCAGCATTATTCAATAGAATACAGAGTAAAAGAATATTAAAAAGGAACAAGATAAGAGTGTTTGTCACATCTAAGTGTTTAGCAGAATTAGGATGGAATGCCACACTCACTTTTAATGCCAAAGATTATAATTAGTAAATTGGACAAGGAGCAAATATTGGAAGAATTGAAGCAAATATTGAGTTATTCTTGAAAAGAAATCAAGCCATATCAAAGTACATGGAGCATGATACGTTGTTGGGCCATTTAAGATCTTGAAATGTGAAGGCTCTGTAAGGTAATTTCCATTGACTCACAAGGAAACATTTTGAAGAGCAGCTGAGTGTGACATCGATTTAGCGAAGAATGGAGACCGGGATATACTTTCATGGATAGGCCTATATTGTGTTTTGATAGACAATTCTAGAGACTTGCATGGAATCACTTGTGTGTGAAGAATGTTGGTTTTTTTAGGACCATTTTTCTCTTCACATTTTCACCCATTTTATTTTCTCTGTCTATGTTTTGAATGATTAACTTACTTTTACTCCATAATTTAATCCATAAAAAGCATATTTGTTTAGCTCTCAGTAGATTTGACTCTTCCCTTCTTATTTCTCAATTATAACTCTCAATTAAATAAACATGTGGTCCTTTAACTCTTCTCGGTAATATTCTCATCAATAATATGAGTGATGAGTTTTGACATATACAGAAATGGCTAGTTTGAATATTCAATAGTGATTTATGAGTGAAATTTGGTGACTTGAAGTGAAATACAATGAGATGGAAAGGTTTAAGAAGGGTGAAAAAAAAGGGAACAGTGGGAATTCCATACTTGAGTAGGAATCACTTAATTATATCTATGACCTATTTATGTGGTCAATTATATGCACCTGACTCTACATCAAATGAGTTGCTCATCCCCAACATAACATTTAAGCCGTTCGCGAACCACTTAATTGATTCGGGTAATTTCAATTCGGTTTGGTTCGGTTCATGGTTATTTTTACCCACCCCTAAGTATAGTATTACCAAAATTGCTATGAAATAAAATCTAACTAGTTTGATATAAATATGCAAAACTAATTAAATTAAACTAGCCCGTGAACTGTACTCTTTCACAATCAGCCAGTCAATTATTCAACACTAAATTCAATTTTTTCACTTGACCATGAACCAGTCACAAACGACATGCATTTTCACAGGCCAACCCCTCACTATCATGCAAATGTCCTTTTTTTCATCAGGGAATCTTTCATCATCATAAGTAAATGCATTTGGTAGTTTGGTTTGGTGCATAAAAACATCAAGAGTAAATGCAAGGTTGCTGGGAAGCCTTGAACAACTATTTCAAGGTTGATAACTTACTTATGTTGGGTTGTGAGGGAAGCTCGGGGGGACCGTTGATCTCCCACATCAAATTCTAATTTTCTACTCATCATACTGTCATGTCTTGGTTTAATTTCTTATTTGGTAAGAAATCATCTTCTGATGTCAGCCGTAATCCTGAAATTCTTGAAGGTAACCTATCTACATTTGATTCATTTTTAGTAATATGGTTGCATTATTTGGTTCAGATACTTATGATATGATGAATGATTAAACAAATACCTGTTTATATTTCTTGATTGATTTTAATTGAATTTACTTGTTAATTAACAGGACTTTTAAGCACTCAGATAAAAGTTTATACCTACGAAGAACTAAAAAGAGCCTCTTAACAATTTCAGTTCTGCTAATCATATCGGGGGTGGTAATTTTGGTTCTGTTTATAAGGTAACCAACCAAACAACTTTTATCTATTTCTTTAATCACTAGATCATTTAATTTGTTTTGATCTTTTCTTTTTCCGTTCCTTGCTTCATTAATGGAACCTTAACAATATTGATTATTCTTATGAATAGGGAGTTCTAAAAGGTGGGAACTTAATGGCTCTAAAAGCTTTTTTAGTTCCAACAAGAGAGGGGTTGAATGAATTCTTGACCGATGTTAATGCTATTTTCGAAATAAAACATGAAAATTTGGTTGAACTATATGGTTACTGTGCAGAAGGAGATCACCGAATTTTGGTCTACAGATACCTTGAGAACAAGAGCCTTACAAAAACCCTTCTAGGTAAATGCACTATAGTTTTTTGGTAAAGTTTTATTTTATATTTATTGGCATGGTATATATTATTGGATGTATGTAAAGATTTTTTATGACACTTTTAATGCATAGTTCTTTAGAGTAGTCATTAGTTCTTTTTGTTACAAACTCCTTAATTCAATACTTGAATTGAAGTACTATGTAATAATATTAGGAAATAAACTAAATTACTATTAGTATTAAAAATAATAATTCTGGTGGAATTTGAAAACAATGGGACTTTCCATTTCATCAGGATTTAATATACTTGTTATACTACATGCATATTGCAGGTGGAGGTCAATGTAATATCTACTTTGATTGGCGAACACGATGTAGGATATGTATTGGAGTTGCACATGGACTTGCCTTTCTTCATGAGCAAGAAAGACCAAACAATATTCACAGCGAGCTAACAAGCAACAATATTCTACTTGACAAAGACCTTACACCTGTGATTTCAAATTTCGGTCTTGGAAGACTTATTCGAGGAGACCGCCCTTATTACATCAGGTATGTAACATGAACAAAATTTGACAGCATTTATTAGTTGCTTTGTAAATAATGCTATGTGTTTTATTTCAACTGTCATGATGGTCATGTTGCACCAGAGTATGCCACAATGGGACAAATGACATGTAAAGCAGATGTTTACAGTTTTGGGGTCATCCTTATAGAAATAGTCGGAGGGAGATCTAACGCCTATCTTATACGACAAGTATGTGTGTCTTATTTGTATTTTATTACTAATTTCACTTTGATTGTGAACCAGTGGACTGCAATACCAAAACATAGTTCATCGTATTGCTTATGTAAGTTAATGTTCTTATTACAGACACGAGAACTTTATAAGAAAAAGGAGCTATTCAAGTTGGTAGATTTGTCTCTAAATGGGTTTTTCGATGGTGAAGAGGCTTATAAAATTCTTAAGATTGCCCTTCTCTGTACTGATGGAAATTGTAAGAGGAGGCCAACCATGTCTTCTGTGGTCAAAATGCTCACCGGAGAAATTGATGTTAACAAAGGTATATGAATAGTTATCGATTTGGTATCTCCATCACAAGCGTGTAATGCTTTGATTGCAAACCGTTTGGCAGGAAACAAGGCATATTGATGTTAAATAGTCAATTAATAGTGCCATCTCATGTCGTGATTTTGTGTTATCATTGTTGATTTTATTGAAAGTATTAAGTATTAACTGCTCAATTGAACTGTGTTGACAATTAGGTTGCAAAATTGTTACTCATGTATTTTCTATCTACACTAAATATACAATATAACATATCTTTTGTGATCAATCAAAAAATGAATGAAATCAATGAGACAGAGTTTCATCAAATACACTATACTGTGGTTTTCTAAAGTTAAGAAATACCTATGGAAGTCGACATTTGGTTTTTTGAAATTTTTTAAAGAGTTGGAATTTGCAATGCCTTTAAAATCTTATCTCTAATGAATACACCCACCGTTTAATTGAAGCTCTCTACGAAATTTTTTTGTTTATAATTTGCAGCAATCACGCAAATATGATCGAACAATGATACTTGTAGAAAACCTTGCAATTGATCTCGAATGATTAAATAGCTACACTAAAGAATAAATTTTTTGGGAGAACGTGAGTTCAATTCCTAAATAGAACAGCTCATGGCTGAACTTCAAATTACCAGAGTCTTCTTCCCTTAAAAATAGGAGAGGTTAACAAAAAAAATGATATTTGTAAAATGATACAAAGTTAAGAAACTATATCTCAAATTACATTGTATAATAGTCCTTCAGCTTTAAGAAAACCCTCATATGGTAAGCATCTTATATCGAAAATCGAAAATTTATTACACACGACTAAGAAGAATAGTTGTAAAATAAGAGACAAATGTTAACATATGTCGGCTTCAAAGAACATGTTAAGTAACTCAATATATGATATTTGTTTTAAAAGTCATACATTTAATTTTTTTTAAAAGTTAAAATATTATATAATTTTTAATGTAAAATTTCTAATTTTGATTTCTTTACCAAGTGTCTTAGAACATAAGTAAGCGCAACCCAGAAATTATATTGGATTCTTCATCAACCAATATATTATTATGTTGGTCATACGTGCTTTGAATGTATCCTGCAAATTGCTTCAAACCTCATGAAATATGTGCTTTGGTCCACAATTTATCTTACATAATTTAAAAGAAGTATTATTGTTTGTCACAGGATTTTTTTTAATGGATATGGCAATTAGAAGAATTTAGTACTTGTTGGACCTATTACAAGGGATGAAGGTATAATTAAGTATATATCAATTCTCTTGCTCTAGAAATGAAATCCAAAGATTTCAGAATTCATGTCAAAGTGTTTTTTCAGTCATTTAGAAAATGACTTCAAAACTCAATGATATCAATGTGCATCAATTTCAATTACTACAAAAGTACAAAGTCCAACAACCAAACCACATGTGCTGCTGACATTAAGGTTCGTTAATTTCAACCTTGTCTCGTTTCATTATTGTAGGTTTATAGCTGACTAATATTGGAAGGTATTGGTACAGTGACATGCTCGGTGTGTGGGCAATTTAGCAGCAAAATTTTGCGAAAAATTGTAGACTGTAGAATGTTATGTATATAGTTATACATAACTTTGTACATATTGACTCCACAATTAACTTTTTTACAACTACTTCAAAAAATGAGAGGCATTAAAAAATGCATCGACGTAAATCATTTCAAAATTAAATCTATTTGGTGTTATCTTTGCATCAATTGGTCGAACATTTGTAGGATTTTCTATCTGGTGTTATATTATCTTTGAATGAATTGGTTGAACATATGTTGATAAATAACAATTTAGTTTTGAAGTGTATATTTGAGTTCACTTCTAAATTTTGGATGTGTAGAATTGCCTCAAGATGTTTGGTTAATTTTTGAGTCGAATTGATTTTAACTCTTGAATTAATTTTTACACACAAATTTATAAATCAACTAAGCATCAAAACATAAATCACGATATCAAAATTTAACAAATCATGTCACACAAAATCAAGTTTTATCATCGCATAACCAAATATGTATAGTTATCAAATTTAGTTACTATATCTTTATGAAACTTGATGAAAGCTTCTTCGGAATTAAAGCGCAACACTATACAATACTCACTCCAAAATTAAGGAAGGAATCAGTCAGTGAACACTCACTCACACATGCAACATCTTATCTACATTGATTTTGAAGAAGGGATGGGTAAGTTGATTATTTGTTCAGCTTTAAAATCATCACATTAATCAAATCTTTGTTCTAACTGTGAGCATCAAAATCATTCAGCTTAGCTACCCAAATTTCTCTCCAATTCTTATTTGTTTAGAATGGTAAATGTGAATCAAAAATGGATTAAGTAGAAAATGCTCAACACAGAAGGGTTAGTTTTTTTTAGGATATTACTATTATTATGGTTGGTACTTGTTATCAAAAGCTTGGGTTATTCGTATTCTCCGTTACTTTGGCCGCTGAGTTATTATTCGCCGGATGATATTGTGGCTAAGATGAATGAAGTCTTGAGTTTAGGAAAAGTTGAAAATGAGAACAAGTTGAGGGTTCATGATGGTTATATAAGATGGAGCAGAGTAGGACTAGTAAGAAAGAGTTTAGTGGAACTCATGCATGGTTATGAAGATGAGTTTTTCTCCATGATCATGAATATTTTCATTGGACATGGTCCTCAATTTGCAAGAGGGAAGAAGATACACTCATTTGAGAATATTGAGATCTATAACTTGATGAATGCTTCTACACTCCTTTGAAATTTGAAGGTTCTGAGCTGCTTCTTCTTCACAGTATGTTCATTATGACTTTATTATATAAGAGTGTAACTAATATGCACTGAAATATGAAACATGATGAGGGAGGGTTTCATGGTTCCTTATTATAGCGTTGTAGCGTTTGAGTTTCATTATTTTATTTTTTGACAAGAACTTTATTTCTTCAATGTGGTTGAAAGATGAAACAATATTATCCATGGTTGGAATTGGAAGATGGTTCATTTCTACCTGCAGTTTTATGTAGAAATTCTACTGAAAACATACTTCCATATTGAACCTAAACCAAAGGTTACATACATTATGAATGTTTCAATGCTTCTTTAGATAAATTGATTAGTTGTTGTTGTAAATAGTAAATAGTACTTGATTAGGTTGAGTTGAGCCATAGATGTTATATAAGAAAGGTTCCCTTTGAAATTGTTGATTTATAGATTGTAAGGTTAGTTTTTTCATGTGAATCATAATTGTTGCAGCCATCGGATATTAACGTTAAGGTTTTTATTAAATGAGAATTTTAGATCGGACTTAATAAATTCCATTTTTTATTTTGTATCAATTATGACTATTGTGATGGTTTTGCATAGATGATGGGGAATTTAGTTACTGTTGTCTCTAAGAAACCTAATGAAAGCTTCTTCGGAATTGAAGCCCAACACTACACTAGACTCACTCCAAAATTAAGGAAGGAAATTGTGAACACTCCCTCACTCTCTTGAAACGATATTGAAGGAACCAATTATATTACAATCTCTAACTTCTTAGATCCTTTTCGCATCAACTAAAGAATCACTTGATTTTCGTTAGAGAAAAAAAAATCTACACTTATGGACTAATTCAAAATATGTTGAGTCAAAATCTATCGAGTCTAAGCATGTTAACTACCATTCCGGTATGTCTCAGTTTTATCATTTTAGGACTATGTGCCTTCGAAGTACAAACACCTCAAACACCAAGCGTGTCTTAATGTCTGACACGCGTTGGTGCTCAATGTCTGGACAACATTTGTACATATATTTCTAGGAGGGTTAATGTTTTGAAGCAGTGATGATCAATAAAAGGGCTAAATATATTGAATATGAAAACATCACTTTTAACTTCCTAAAACAAAAACAAAAAATCACTTTTAAGTTTTCGATATAGTAGATTATACTGATGAAGAAATTGAATAATTGACATTTTTTTTAGTAAATTAAATTGATTAATTTAAATGTACACATTTTAATTCTCAATTTAGAATTTGAATAAAAAATAAATGTACTTGCTCAAAATAGATAGTAGCAAAAATATACTACAACCCTTCAATCTAGTTTTTATTAGGCAATACAAGCTCTCAAAAGTGAATAAGAAACCCTTTTTGGTTTATTTTTTTTATTTGATAGAGAAGGTGACGATGAATCTTGGGTATTATTTCCTATTTCAACCCTTTAAAACGATCAAAGGTTTAAAATTAAATAAATTTACGAGACCACCTACAATTTTGTTAAAAAATAAGACTAAATTGATCCACGAAAACATTTATAAGAGACCAAAACGGAACTTTTATTGATTAAAAAATAAAACTAAATTGATCCACAAAAACATATATAAGAGACCAAAACGGAACTTTTATCGATTAAAAACCAAAATAAAATTCACAAATAATTTAAGGGAACAAATATTTAATTTAGCCAAAAAAATTAGAACCCCTAGAGTAATTTCTTCTCAATAATGAAGGTTTGAAATTTTAAATTGGTTTAATTATATACAGTCATTATTGGGATGGATGTCTCATATTACAATACAAGCATTTACAAAATGCAATCACGTGTAATCCATAACAACAACCCCAACGATGACCGTTATAAAACAGTCAAGTCAAATGTTGGGAATATCAACTGTATGAGATTGGGACCCCAACAATGAGTTTGAAAGTGATATACACTCTTATTTTATAGGGAAACCTTCATGCCTGTTTTAACATATACTCGATGTGGGACTTGTTTTGCCTGAAGAGAAAAACCAAAGTCTCATGGGAAGGTTACAAGAGAAGAAGAAGCTTCAATATCTAAAGGAATTCCAAATCCAACAAGCTGCAGGAAGGATTATCTCTCTCACACACATTTATTTCATACACTTTGACCATTTGGGTGATGGAGTGAGTTGTGTGGGCAATTCCTAAAGTGATTAACAATGCCATCACACTAAAAACTAGATACTTATATGTTCTACTATCAACTATGAGTCCCCGATGCAAATTTAAAGCAATTCATATGAATTGTCAAAATATTCATATATAAATCAGGAAATTTTGGTTCAAATAGTTACTATATATAGGGATAGGTGTCTCACTTGTTCTCTCTAGTAAGATGATTCATTCAACTTTCCATCCTTATTTTAAAATATTTAAGTGTGTCTCGGTCCTCTGTCGTAGGCCTTTGTTGGTAGAAATTCATATCTTTTGCGGTAATTCGAAGAGTAGAAGTGTGTACCAATCCATAAATTTTAGAGTGTGGAGAGGACAGATGAAGCTGTAGAAGTGTAGAGTTTAATTAAATGTATGTGTGTGACAATTGGATACGGATAAAATATGTACTAATAATTCAATGGAATTTCAGAGAAAGAGAGGATTATATGAACGAACATGTTTGCATGAGTTTAAATTTTGAACTTAATTTACATATACAAAATGTTTTTAATGTGAAGATGAAGACCTGTTATCTTCTAATGTTATTCGATTGGCATTTCATATCTCTGCTGCAAGCTTCGTTTGGTGTGGCTTTAAGAGAAGAGCAACATTTTTCTTCTAGAAACTTTTCCTTTACATACCCCTTGCATGTGATGATTCATGTCAGACTTTGTTTATGGTCTTTATCTGAGCTCTTTGCTTATAATTCATGTTAGTAATATTTATTTTGAAAGCAAAACGAGTAGGTTTCGTACTCTTACCTTAGGATTTGTAATATCATGAGTATTTTCTTAATTCATTCTGCATTCACAGTGATCTTGCTGAGATTTCATCTGCTTCTCCATTGCTGGTAACATGATTCATGTTTACCCATGCCTGTTCGTGCTGATTGAGCTTTTGATTTTTCCAAGGTATCGTTTCACTGAGGTATATTATATCTCAGCAATATGAATCACCATTAATGTATTGCTTTTTCGCAGTAAGGATCTAAACTGAAGGCTTATAATACAATAAAAATGTTGCATAAACTGCAAATAAAATTTCAAGACATGTTAGGGCCACATAAACCTTAAAAGAACAAAAACGACCAGTCAGGCTTACTTAAAGGTTAGTCCATGATATGAAGCATTTTTCGAAATTTTAGCCTATGTCTATATAGATAATGAATGGTTAAATATTTTTCCTTCTTTTTAATTTTATTGACATTTTTGTTTGGATTTTTAAAGTTAATGGATAGTTAAACAATTTTAATTAGACTTTTTTTCATGAATTAGAGAGTCAAAAGGATTAACCGGATAACATCATTGAAATTGAATTTTTACGTCTGTTTTTGTCTTGCTGCGCTCGTATTGAATTTTGGCATCCGATTCAGAAGCTTGCCAAGTGTTTCTATGGTTTCCATAAGCCGGACAGACGGATAGGTGAAGTATCATTTGAAACCATATCACGGTGACCCAGATACAACAGCCCTGCACCTGCCAAATTCTGCAGAAGTTAATTCACTTCTGATTTAGCCTTTAGAAGTGCTGGATTAGAAGGATATCTCTAATGGAATCCCACCCAAATCCCCATTCAATAATTCCTTTTCCTTCCGTTATTTGTGTTTCTGTTTTACCAGCCTCAGTCTTGGATTCCTTCTATCCTGAGCACACAACCTTGGTGCTATATATGTACTAGATCGATGAATGTATGAGGCATGAAAAGTATGTTCAAGTAAGTATTTAGTTTGCGGTAGATTTGTTAGCTTTCATTCATAGTATTAGTGGTTCTAGCATAATCATAAATCGTATTCCCAGGAATACTATACTCCTTCATAGAACCTGTGTCAGTTTGGTGTTTTTTCTTCTCTCTATATGACATAGATTCTAAGCACAATCTCCCATTGTTAAAATTGTAGAAAAGCAGATGAAGGTGAAAAGCCGAAGCTTACATTATTCCCCTTTCTCCAAATGATCAAATCATGTAAGAGCTTCAAATTCGTTCTTCTTCCAAATCACAATGAAATTATTTTGATGCAAGGATAAATACCTCTTATCTTTAAGATGGTTTGTGTGATATTATGAGCTACAGCATATAGTACCAATTCTAAAGCAAACCAAATTATGTAGTTATGACTTGATATACACGGCAGCAGGAATATTACTCAATTATTAGTTTTAATTGCATAAATATTTATCCTATGCAATAGATTTATTAGTTATAATTCTAGATCCCCTCAAAAAACAAAAAAAAAGTTATAATTTATAGATAAATTGCTCAATTATAATGCATGTTAAATACTGATACTACCATTTCTTTAACTAATGCAAATGGCATAGAATGATATTTCTTATAGCAATTTCATGTAAGTTTTTCCAAGTCCACCATTTCAATATTTCATGGAAGCATTAAATTGATAAGAACCAAACAACTGCTCCAATTTGAGTGACGAAATCTTTTCAATCACAATCTCTAACTTCTCAAATAATTTTTTCAGTCGGACAATTGATTCCTCTATCTTTCTGTCTTGCCCGTGTTGGGAGAAAATCTCGGCACATCCGCCAAATCAAGTTTTCCACCTTGGCAAGGACCTTTAATTTCCATATACCTGCCCAATGACCTGGCCAATGCACCTCTCATGTCTGTGAGAATGACGATGATGCTGTCTTAGATACACATGAAACACTGTTACATTTAACAAAATCATCTTAAATACAATATGTATTTATCATGATTCATGATCATATTATATGGTCCAAGTCGTCTTTAACTTCTGTAACTTGCACAAATAAAGAGACGGTGGCGTACGAGGAAGAGGATGCAATGACGACAAGGTTACAAACGCAGTAGCAGCCAAAAGCAGCGACTTCAAGGGATATCAACGACATATAACCCACTTCTATTCTTTTCCTTTTTGGAATTTCACTGTACCACCATTTCATTCCTCAGTACCTTCCTTACTCTTCACTCGTGTATCCACTCTCTTTCTCATTTCAAGGCACCAAATTCCTTTCTAAATTAAACACTCACGACATGAATTGCACATTTAATTAAAATCATCACCATATTCTATAAGTGCTTTTCGATAGGAGTTGGGTTGGGGTAATGTTCTAAGAAAGGAGAAGAATACTCACTTATGACAAGTGTTCTCTTTGGTGTTTCAATTGATGATTTTTAGTTTTAATTAATACCAATTGATGATTTTTAATACCTTGTTATTGTCAAAACTTAATAGGTGACTTGTGAAACACCCTTTGTTCCAACAGTAAATACTTTTTCGTGGTTTGCCTCTTGCACACCTTGTGCGGGGTGAATCATTGTGGTTAATATTAAATCTCATTTTAGTTTGCTCAAAAAAAAATATGGTTTAGTTTATTGATGTAAAATACTCTCTCTAGGCCTAAATATAATAAGGGCATTCTAACTTGAAGTTTAAAGTAACTTCTATACCTAAAAAAAGTCGGGCGAAATGGAAACCTTAATATATTAAAGTACAAAGAGAGTATTTTACATCAATAAACTAAACCATATTTCTTGACATTTAATTATGAGAACTTCTATGGTACACCTAAAATATAAGGTGTATACGGTACTCTTACTTCATAAATTTATAAATTAACGATCGAGTTATAAAATAAAACGTTATTTATCAATGTTTATATTTTAGTCAACATCATTTTATAAAGAAAAAAAGTCATTTATTGTTTATAATAATCATATTAAATTTTTAACATTTTCTCATAAAAATAATTTTTTATGAGCAATAAAAATTCAAAAAGAGTAAATTTTAGTTCGTCGAAGTTTTTGGTAAATAAGATTTAACTATTATAATTGTCAATGATAGAAAATAATTCTTTTTCTTCAAAAAAAAATTTATTTAATTATTAATTTAACGATTTGATGTACCAGTACACTCAAATTTTTTTGTGTAACTTAAAATTTTCGTTTAATTATAGCCTCTATTAAAAACAAATCTATTGTTTTTAATGCGACAGAGGAATCAATATAATGAGAGTGACTTTACAAAAATGGCATTAAATAAAATCACGTAGAGTAAGATTGGGGCAAAGTAGAACAAGTTAACTAACTTGCTAACATTGATTGATGTTGGTACTTTGGTGCTTTGGATTGCACAGCGCTCATGATTCTGAATTGGTTTATATTACCTCCGTCTTTAAATATATATATTTTCTAGAAAAAGAATTTGTCTTTCTTTATAATACGCTTTTGTAAGTTTCAAGTATATTAATTAATTAATTCTTTACCAACATACCCATATTTATTTTATATCTTTTTCTACAATCAACATTAAATACTATATTAAAAATATACACTAATTCTCTCTCTTAAATGATAAAATTGTAAAAACAATATTAATTACAAATAAATTTAATACCATTTTCAATTTTCTCAACAACAACAACCAAGCCTGATTCCACTAAGTGGGGTCGGCTACATGGATCAAATGACGCCATAATGTTCTATCATAAACCAAATTTGGATCCAACTCATTGACCTCTAAATCCTTTTTAATGGTTTCTCTAATAGTTTTCCTAGGTCTTCCTCTACATCTTTTAACTTGACTCTTCTCCATTTGATCTACTCTTCTGATCACAGCATCTACGAGTCTTCTCTCTACATGCCCAAACCATCTAAGCCTATTTTCTACCAACTTTTTCTACTATAGGTGCTACCCCCACTCTCTCTCTAATGGTGTCATCCTAATCCTATCATGTCTAGCCTTACCACTCATCCAGCGCAACATCCTCATCTCTGCTACACTTACTTGATTCTCGTGTTGACTCTTAACCGCCCAACACTCCGTACCATACAACAACGCCGGTCTGACTGCTGTCCGATAGAACTTTCCTTTCAACTTAAGTGGTACTTTCTTATCGCACAAAACCCCTGAGGCTCTTCTCCATTTCAACCACCTAGCTTGGATACGATGGCTTACATCTGCTTCTATTTCTCCGTCATTTTGTACTAAGGACCCAAGGTATTTAAACCATTTTCAATTTTCTCAATTAGCGTTATTTTTCAAAAAGGGCCCTATAATTAGGGACGGAGCTAGTAGTTGATTAAGATATAATTGCTTTTTGGAGGCTTGATGGCACTAATTTGATTATCTTTATGTTGTTATCTATTGTGGTGGTTTATACCATGAAGATTATTTTTGTGAATAATAATAGATAACCAATTTGAAAATCCTCTAAAATCGGTGTCCCGACAAAATTGTAGAGGCGACTATATGTTCACAAGACTAATTAATGAAACGCATTTTATTTATATTTTACATCAAATCCGCTTACATTGATGATTATCGGTGGAGTATAATATATTTTATCAGATTTGATATAGACTTTTGTTAGTAATCATGGAATCCCAAGGATAAAGGTCATAATGATCAGCAAGAAAGATAGCATAGGAGTATTCATGTGGGAGATACCCATAGTGACTCATAGTAGAATAAACTAGATTTGATAAAAGATAGATGAAATGATACATGAGTGTTCCTATATATAGAGTTTAGTTGTGTAACTAACTCTAACTAACTCTTAACCAAGCTTCTCAAACACTCTAACTAACTATAATCTAATAACTTTAAAATTCAACAATAGCAATGAAAGTTGAACTCAGGATCCTTGCAAGTTAGTTAACTCCTTAGCAATTGACTTGATATTTGACATTTAGAATTACAGTAATCTTTGCAAAAGACCATCACACATCATATTGATTAACTCATTTTGTTCAAACAACAATTAATACACTTACATTCAATAAAACACAAGACATGCTTGAAATATTTAATACATTGATTCACAATATTCTATGATTGAACGAATACAATGAAAGCAATGACAATTGAAAACTGAGATCGAGATATTGTTATTAGAGAATTTGGCCAACAATGGTTTGAGTTGCGAATCACATTAGTGATTGTACCATTAATGATCTTCTATCCACAACAATTCCACAACCTTTATTGGTGTTTCTCTTATTGCAGCCAATGGTTATGGTTTAACCAAGATGTCCACGCAACCAATGGTACACCAACATAGCCGGAAGAGTTAAGCAAGCAAATCCTATTGAAAATTCTAAGATTATATTCATGTAAAATGTTGTAGTTATAGGGGAAATACTATCCATAGATGATAGATAGCAATAGACAAAGAAACCTACTGGAACGGGCATTAGACTCCCTATTATCCGGTCAGCTGGGGTAAGAATCAATATTGCGATAATTGATATATAAAAGGAAGTCATATTCATAATACAAAATGTACGGAAATCGGGATTTGACAATACCGACTTCCCAACATTATAGGCACTAGCAGTAGCCTGATAAACTCCACCAGGGGGGCTCACCATTGATTCATAGGTGGCAGTTGCAACAAGAGTCGCAACTATCATCCAAGTACTACGTTGCTCCTCTGATATATTTTTGTTAATGCGAGATATAAAAATTAACCATTTTTGCAACATTGGGATGTCTGATGCTAGTATATCTGCAGGTGTGGCCGTATCAGTGACTTGTGAGGCAGATTTTGCTCCAGCACTTAACAATATTTTCTTCATCTCTGGAGTAGCTGCAATGTCTAATGCGGTATTGTTCTCCAAGTTTTTTGCCTTCAAATTTATCCTAGTCTTTACCAACAATCGAGCCTGAGCCTGTACTACCAAGTAATTATAAATAAATAAAAAATACGGTTTATTAGAGATCATTTATGTTGCGATTAATCCCACCATTCCTTCAATAAAAAAAAAACTAATCCCTCCATTCCATATTTCCATATTAAGTGTCACATACTTGCATAAGAAAAATTTCACAATACAAGTACCACTTTGTTTCCCTCAAAAAAGTACCACTTTGTATTTTCAACCAACTATTAATTATTTTATTTTAATTTTACTGTCAATCACAAGTAAATTTTACTTAGCTATACATTTATGATAATGACTAAATAAGAATAATTTTATTAACATATTTCATTTTTTTATTTATTTACAACTTTTCTTCATCTTTACGGAAAAAATCAAAATTGATGCTTTTCTTTGCATGCTAATTCTTTACTTTACAAAGTTTTTTTTTTTTTTTTTTTTTTTTTTGTTTTTTTTTTCAAATTTTTTTTTTTTTTTTTTGCATGCTGTGTTATTTTCTAATTGAGGGGACAACCAAAAAAATATATAAAGAAGCCATATAATTTAATGTCATTGAACGAGGTTACCTGTGCTTCACTCATTAGTGCTGATATATGCAAAATAGTATTGCCTGCCTCATCCTTTTGATTTAGTATTTTCTTTTCCAGCTCTCTTGAACCTGTCTCGTAATTGGTTTTGAGCCAACGAACAAGTATTCGAAGGACCTTGAACTTTCCATTCTTAACGGCAATATGCAGTGCATTCTCACACCTTACAGTCAAGTATTCAATGGATTCAGGACAAGCCTCGAGAAAGCTTGTTAAAAGATCAACCTCACCAATTTGACTTGCAAAATGAAGAGGAGTTATGCCTTCTCTTCCTTGTACTTTAACAAGTTCTTTATTGATGTTAACAAAGCGAGATACCATTGTTGTTTGACCATTTTGCATAGCAAGATGGATAGGGCTGAATCCTTGAACATTTAGCTTCCAAGAGAATGAAGGTTTCAACATCATAATTTCAGTGGCAAATTGGAGATGACCCTTAGATGCAGCAATATGTAAAGGAGTTTCAACAAATGGTATGAAATCTATACGCTCAAAAATACATGGATCATTCCGAATGACTGTGTAGAGAAGATCTATATCACCTGATTCATCAACTGCAATTTTCAGCTGCTCATCGTTATTCGTGTTCATGTTTGAAATGCTAATTTTTTTTTTCTCACTAATGTGTAGAATATAGGTTCTCTGCCGCTATTGCTAATAAATAAACTTGTCGCCATGTACTTCATTCCCTATTTCGTCTGACAAGGTTTCAATCTTCACTTCTTAGAAAGTAAATATAGTAGGTGTATCTTAGAATTTGTGTATCAATAATTTTAAAATTTTAAAATGTTATTTTTCATATAAGGCTCGTTACAAATTTTTAGATGTGTTTTCTCAAATACACATCTTATCAATACTATTAAATTATGTTAGAAGAAAAATAAGTTTGAATTCATTTATATACAAAGTGTAATTAGTAATAGTCACATTTTTCAAACCAAAGTGAAAAATGCTCTTCTCCCAATAAGTTTTGCTCACTTCCAACCAAAGTTTCGAAAATATTCCTGCGTGAGTTAACTCAAGTGGGTGTTATACCCAACGTGAGTTAACTCACACAAGGTTATTTTCGGAACTTTGGTTGGGAGTGAACATTTTTTGTTGGGAGAAGAGCATTTTTCATGCTACAAGGTTGTACAAAACTTGGTTCAGTCTTGTAACTTGTATCAACCCAAACCCAAATTAGTGGTGAGAATAGGTCAGATCGTCCGTCAGGGGTCTATGGTCCGCCCTACTTAAAGTCTGACTTGACCTAACTCGTTTATTAGATATGTTAGGTTCAAGCTTTTTAAAAAACTCATTAATTTAAGTAGATCAGACTAAGGCTTATAGAAAACCCTACTCCTTCGGTTTCTAATTATAAGCAAAATTGATTTTTTAGGTTCATTCAATTAATGATGTACGTGGTCCATATTATGAACCACATACATCATTAATTGAATGAACCCAAAAAGTCAATTTTGCTTAGAATTAAAAACAGAGGGAGTACTAAGCATATCAGGTTGGCTCATTTATGTATAATTATATATACTACATTATATAATATACGTGTATTAGCCTCTACAAAATTGAGTACTCTCTCTGGTCTTATATATAAGAATTTTTTTAAAAAGAAGTTTGATCCTAATTATAAGAAAATGTCACAATTTTTAAGGTGTAGTTATTGCTTAAAAGACTTTTATGTCCCTTATTTAATGTTTGTCTTTTTAATATTAGTGATTGTATATAATGCTTCATAACTTTTTTTGAGGGTGTATTTATAAAAATATTCAAAAAGTTACACTAATTAATAATTACATTGGTATTGATGTTTTTTGTTTTTATTCTTATAATAAGCACCAGAAAGATTACTAGTATTTTTTGAAATATTATTTAGTGACATGAATGTGTTTGTATAGTAAACTGTTTTTGAAAGATGTATAGAATCTTGATGTCCAACCTAAAAAACCATGTGGTCTGGAAAAGATACACGATGATGAGGATTACTTCCCCCGGTCACTATTATAAGCAAAACTCCACTTTTTAGGTACATTGAATAATCAATGTATCTAGTCTTTATTATAGATTGGATACATTCATTATTCAATGTATCTAAAAAATTAAGTTTTGCTTATAATAGTGACCATAGAGAGTATGCCACAAACTCCACGAACTCATTTGCTATTCTCAACTACAATAATTTTGTCTTTACATATATACCCTATTTATTGTACAAGTTTTTCTTCAATTCAGCAATAAATCGGTTTCTATCTTCGGATTCTACTATTGTGCACCAATAATAGATGAGAGTTTGTTGAGCATTAAAAACAATGGCAGAAACAATTAAATGCATAGTTTAAAGGATAATAAATGCACCATTTTTAATCATTCTTGCACCAATTAATAGGAAAACTATGCCTCTCTCATCAATGTATTGTCTTTAATCATTTTGGTATGTGTAAAGAGTCACAATAGTTTCTTAATTTCAAAATATGATTGGTAGTCCAAAAAAAAAAAAATAGTATATGATTGTGCATTGTGTTAGTCAAAGTAGTTCCTAGTGTTAAAATAGTTCTTTAATATTAACAAGGGTCATGTTAACTTGTGTCCTAAGGGCACATGTTAAGGAATCCAAAAAGAGCAATTTTGTATTGAAAAACATAATATTTTAACTTTTAAGAAGTTGAATGCACGACTTTTAATGCGTATATTTCTATAATAAGTTTCTTAACATGTGCTCTTGAGGGAACAAGTTAGCATTTGCCTATTAACAATAACACTTTTTTTATAGGGATTGATATGATAATAAGGAAGTACTTACCCTAATTAATTGATATGACAGTAAATAAGTATATTGAATGATTGATATGACGGTATTAACAAAACATTTTAACTCGAAATACAATTTTGATTAAGAAAGTGCATAATATAAAAGGTTAACAAATTTAATAATTGTCACGTACAAATTTATTACTACAACAAAATTTATCACTTCAACAATTTTTCTTAAATTTTATGATTTTTGTAAAATGATACTACAAAAAGAGAGTTCATACTTTGAAGTAAAGGTTTTTGTTTGCAATAATTTTAAGTTATGTTTTAATATAGTCATTATTCGGTGGATGCTATCATCGGAAGATTACAAGAAATGAAAAGTCTTAAAAATGCATCAACTTAACTTATAATTTCAAAAAATAACAACCCCGAACAATGACCAGTGATATATCATTAAAATTGTGGAAAATCCCCTATAATTGGGTTGTAAGATATCTTAAATGGTGGACTCTTGTTTTATATGTATATATTCCTATCTCTCGTGTACAAACACTTGATCTGGGACTTTTGTTTTGGCAATGTTAGTATTACTTTTCCTTTCTTTCCAAATTCCTTTCTTCAGTTCAGTCAATGTAAGTGTTAGAGAAGCTTAATTGAAGTAACGTAAAATTTATCTCCCAATAAATTAATATTAATTAAAGGATTATTTGTCCATATAGAAATACTAGCATGAGATGATATTGAATGCCCATTATGATTGTGTTATCTACTATTTCTTTTCTTTCCTTTTTGTTTGTGATTATAATAAACATTAGAAGTCGTGATTACAATAATGTCGATGTCCCTTCTGTTTGTGAATGCCATTTTTGAACTTTTCAATGACTTTTTTCCGGAAAGTGACTATGTAAGAAGTTTATTTGAGTTTCCCTTTTATTTTTTCGATATTGTTTTGAACCTTTCATTATGTCTTGGCACGTCCCTTTGATACAACCAAAGACGCAAATTACACAAAGGAGTTGTGGATCTTTGGACTAGTTCCCGAGTCATGCTAATTATATATTTGGTATCCTTCACGTTTTGTGATATATCATGTTATTTTTCAGTTAATATAGCGATGGATTTGTGGAAAGCTTGGGAGAGTGCGCGATCTATGGTAGGATATGTTCTGATGTGAGGAGGGCAGTTCAGATCAAACCAGATCAGGAGCAGTATAATACAATGTCGATGCAACAATTTTCGGTCTACAATGATGTTATGGTTTGGGGACGTGTATTCAGAATGACAACTTTGTGAAAGCTACTTTATAGAGAGGCATCTGTTTCACCTCAAGAGGCCAAGGCATTGGCACTGTATGACGCTTTATTGAGGCCAAAGCATCGAACTTGGTTACAAACTTGTGGTGGACTGTGTCATCGGAAACCTTACCAATTTAGCTAAATTTTGCACTATTTTAGGCAAATGTAAAACCAGGTTAGATTTATTTCAAACCATGTTATTCACACCCTTGCAATGACATCAAGGTTTTATGCTAATTCTCAAATTTTGAGTTAAGTCCAACGTGTATTAAGGATATTCTTATCTATTTATTTGAAAGACCAAATATATTAATAACTCTAAACCAAGTACAAGATATACAATGAATAGAGCAAGAAAAAATACGAATAATCTGCGTTTGAAAGCACATTGCTTAAAAACATCCACATATAATGCACACATGATCTGGATCCTTAGGAGGAAGGGGCAGATTTTGAACCTTACATACATGATATCACCTCATTGAATAATTTAATATCAAAAGTTGTAGCAGTTAAATATTTATCTCATGAATCATTTGATTTCTCAGCATAATCTATCTCATATCATCATGCTGGAATAAAGTGGAATGATACTTTCTTAAGAAATCATACTTCAATACTTTTAGATTCACTGGGTATTTCACATGTCAAAGCTCAACTCAGCTCCTTCGCTCTTTTCTTCGATTGTCAGCACTAGGATCAATCTACATCCCCTGGCGAATATGGGTAACCGTGTGTTATGCTCCAAGCAAGGACGCGACATCACCCGCTGATCCAATGGAGTAGGTTTCAGTAAAGAAGCTGGTTGGAAAGACACTGCTGAGTTCACTAAGTCCTTACCTCAGTTCAATCTTGAGGACAAGGGTAGTCACCCTGAGTTCATTCTCTCACTTCGTCTTCTCTCTTCCTTTTCGTTATCTCTTTTCACTTCCCTGAGTTCTTTCTTCATTCTTCTATCTCCTCTCTTATTACCTCTTCTCTATTTGTTATTTTCTATTCTTTCTTCTCCTTCTACAAAAGAAAATTCCAAAATACTCGAGAAAGGTAATAACTCATGAAACTTCTTTCTTTGATTTTTGATTACCAATACTAATTACAAAATATGTAAAGGATCATAAATCCAAATCCGTGTAGTATTTGTTCATGAAAGACATCATTTCTCACCTTTTCTTTTGTAAATTTTCAAGGGATTTCACCTTTACCTATATATACACACAGACCTACGATCCGATGACATATTGAATTTTGTATTTCTCCAAACCATCACAAACAAAGTTTAGTTTGTAATCTGTGTAAAACAAAAATGTTAAGTTAATTTAGAAAAGAAGCTTATTTTTTGTGTGAAAATAGTACATGAAGTATGATTATATTTTTACTACTTTTGTTAATTTTAAGGATAATCAACACTTACTTGATATTGTAGGAGAAATTGACTTTGAATGGCGCAAGAATAATGAAAATCGCACTTGGAGGGAAAAAAATCGCAAGAGCAGAAGTTGGAAATATGTGTTTTTTGTGTTTGTGTGTTACTGTTAAGTGACTTAAATCACGCATAAGGTTTAAGGTGCGTGAGTTAACTCACGTAGAAGTAAAATTGTCATTTCAGTTGAGAGCGAGTAATTTTTGTTGGGTAAAGAGCATAATTATTTGTTCAATCGAAAGTGACGGTCTTTACTTGGCGACCGGACGAGCTATACAAAATCAAATTCCTCTTAAGTTTACCTTGTTTTAAACAGGTCCGTCTTTGGGCAAGAGCAATGAACTCTATGGAGCTAGGCTTACAATTTATAGGGGCCTCAAATATTTATAGCTAGTATTAAAGGTATAATTGTTGGAGTGTAGGATTATATAAAGTAATATTTACTTACGACAAAATCTGTCACTAAATGTCTTTTTTTCGTAGATAAATTTATGTTTGTCTATAGGTAAAAGTCACCTTTGAACCAAACCAATGATCATATATTGAACTACAACTTAATTATTTATCACTATAAGCGGTGTTCACTATTCACTCAACCATTAAAAAAAAAAAAAACTATAAGTGATGTTGGATGGGTACTACCTATATAAACAAGATGCCTCTTCTTTTTGGTAGCTCATTCCATAAGAACTCCACAGTTAAACGTGTTTGACTTGGAGTAGTCTTTGGATGGTGACCTACCAGAAGTTTTTCGATAAACGTGCAAGTGAGGACAAAATATGTTGAAAAGATTCGTGTTGGTCTGTAGGATCAATCGACAATACTTATAGTCATCTCGGATGTTACAAATGGCCTCCAAGTTGTCGGGAACGGCCTGGTTTTAACGTAGGAATTGTAGGCGGTGAGGAGCTGAATTGCGTTGGAAATTGATATGAGCAACAGATCAAGATCGCATTTATTTTTTTAGTGTTCTGTTTTTTTAAGGCGTAGTTGGATTTGACCAATTGGACGGGGATTAAGTTAAATCATAGCAAGACTAGAAAATCAATCATCCATGTTATTATTAAGCTGAAGAACGAAACTTTAAATGACTATAAAATCAGAGGCATATTTGCATCAATTTAAATCAACTTAAAATTTCAAAGTTCATACAACCGAACAATAGCTAATTACTACTAGAATGTTTGGTGCCTAATTCATTCCTTTACAATTGTTTTATAGGTATAATTTCTCGTTTGTCGTGTGCAGACATTCAATGTGGGACATTTAGCCAATGTTTGATGATATTGCAATGTTACTATTAGAAAGGACGATTCACCAATTCTCTCCCAACAATATATTTTCTTTAAATTTTCATTTTTTATCAGCGTAGTTTAACACTAGCATGATCAATAATATCTCATCAAAAAAACCTTTTTGCAAGATTGATTTCTTATATCCCGTGAATAATGTGGCTTTTCTGTTTGAATCAATTTTAATCAAATTTGAAGAAATTAGAATTTTCTATGCTTCATACATTGGTTGCTGAATCTTTAACACAAATTGTTCATTGGCTACCATATATAGGACTTGTTTTTTTTAAGAATGTATAGGACTGGCATACGTATGTATACAATAATGAAGCCTGATTAATGTAACCCAAACTTACATTAATCATTATTTGGATGTACTTCCCTCAAAAAAAATATTTGGATGTATTAGTTGATAATGAACCGAAGAATGAAGCCTCACAGGTACACATAAGTGATGTTGCTGTAATGTTTGTCCTATTCTCTTTCTTGAGCCTTTTACCGTGTTTTCGTTTTAGCTTCTACCCTACATTAGTAGGAGTCAGTGGTGTAGCCAAGACACTGACTAAGGGGGTCCAATTTTATAAAAAAAAATTATCTAATAGTTTAGTGGTGAAAATGACTTATCTTAAGCGTGGATACGTGTAAAATCTCAAGACTCAAACCCACGTCCCAACAAATCAAATGTCCTAAAAACTATCAAATGAGATGTCCTTAGTGTAAACTTTTTATCTTCTATTAATAATTATTGTTTATATAATTCAATTTTAATGCATGTATATGTGTGTTAACTGATCAAAATTGTCGATAAAATTTAAATGAGCTAAAACTTTAATTATTATCTAACATATAAAATTTAGATCAATCATATATCATACTCCATAGCATAGCGGTAAGGAAATTCAATTTAAAGCTTAGGACACAAACTCCACTCGGGTTGTAGGCTGCAACAACAAAGTTAATAAGGTGCAAGGCTGGTGCAAAGATAGATTTTGAGGAGGCGCATAATAGAAAAAGCTATAAAAGTAAGCCTAATTGGAAAGTTTGAGGGTGTGCAGTTACCCTGGGATCAATGTGGATAGCACTTTGGTGACATTATGATTTTTTGTCCTTTTGTACACTTGTGACATTGTGGTTGGCCAATATCTCATGACATTGGCACCCCAATGTCACCAAAGTGTCACCCTAGTGCGCCACCTAGCAATGTTACTTTATAAATGTTTTATTTGATAGATTTTTTTAAAAGGTATATACCATTATGGTACCTAAGTGTTATCCCTAGTAACAGGAGTACCTCATGTCTTTATGAGTTACATTATTGCATTTGTTCCATTAACGTAGCAGAACATAATATTGATCACCATTCTTCTCATCAACATCCCCTCATTTGTGATAATAGATTGAAGATTTGTGCATGTTGTTATCTACCCATTGAACAAAGGAGCTCTTCAATTGGTCTTTAAAGATTTTCAAAAACAAACAAAAATTTGGTCTTTGGTGATGATCGATTACAATAATGGTGATGTTTCTTACGTGGCAGGATGTAGCTCCTAGGTAGGACTGCATGGAAACATATTTCTGTATGAAATAGAAACTTTGATCATCAGTCAAATAATTTTGAGATTAAAGACTTACCGCAACTATCAAATGAATATCTTAGAGTTGTAAGTGAACAATCGTCACAAATAGTTAGTTGTAAATTCGATTTTTAGTCTAAGTGAGACATTCATGTTGACAGGATATAGTTTTGTATGACTTGAACCATCTACAACAGCCAACGACATAACCTATTAACACTGATTTAGACACTAGACATGACAAGCAAAATCATCACCTTAATCAAATCTCTATTCTAACTGTGAGTATCAAAACCATTCAACTTAGCTACCCAATTTTCTCTCCAAATCTTATTTGCTTAGAATGGTAAATGTGAATCAAAAAATGATTAAGTGGTTAATGTATGTATGCAGGGCCTGTAGTCAGTCCCTCTGGAGGAGACAAAAATTTGAAGAACAAAAATTTGGTAAGAGCTACTGTCAATTATGATTACTTCTTTGCTGATGCTGATGAATTCTCTATAAAGCTAATTATAGTGATCTTGGTTTCTTTCTGGTTATAGTGATCGTATGCGGTGTTAGTGATTGGTGTACAATATTCTTAGCGTGTCTTACTTTCTTAGTTTAGCACGTACCAATATGATAATGAACTATGATATACGACGTGTTCAGCACATGCCAATTTCAGTAGAAATAGGGCTTGAAATTTATAGTTTTATTAAGAATTTTGTCTCATACTATAACCACCTAAATTTAGTCATTCCTTTTCTTTTTCATTTCAGGTATTGATAGTATGAGACAAAATCTGGTTCTGAACACCAAATTTCTTTTCAATTCTTTTGGAGTCCAAATGATAAGAGTAGAGAACTAGAAAGCTCCTTTCGATCTGGAGATGCTCCAGATATATGGCACTTGAAGTCGTGAGATTTCAGTGGATTTTTAGTCTGCTCATTTCATTGATCTAAGGTTGGAGTTTTACAGTGAAATGGTTATGATTCCTTCTCGTATGAAAGAAGATATCGTCTAACAGTGATCTTCTTCTGACAACCCACTTTACTGGATCAACAGCTGATATCGTCTTCTTTGCTTGGAGCACAGTACACGCCTACACGGTTACCTAGAACAGTTGGGGTTAGAGATTGATCCTCGTCTGCTGAAGAAAAGAGCGGAGGAATCTGAGCAGGCAGATATCCATGATATGGCTTGAGCTTCGTGATGTGAAATACCGAGTGAATCCAAGCATCTGACGGTAAAACAAGTTCATAGGCCATGACCTGATAAAAAAAAGTTGAAGTATGATTGCCTTCTCTTGCTTAAGAAAATATCATTAGACTTTATTCCAGCAAGATGATATGAGGTAGATTATGCTCAGTAGAGTATCAATTTTGAGAGCATTAGTCAGCTACTACAATTCTCGATGTCATACAATACGATTCAATAAGGTGATACATCATGTATCAGGTTCAACATCTGCCCTTCCTCCAGATGATTCAAATCATGTAAGATCTACATCTTCCACTACTTCCAAATCAGATTTTCAGATTTTTACGCAAGATTGATAAGATTATGAGCTACAATACTGCATTTTGTTCCACTTAGATATGAAGCTTAAGCGAAGTACTATAAGGTAATATTATTCAGAGGATTATTTGTCTATATGCAATTACTAATAGGGCATGAGGACACCACTTTTCTCAGAATCATCCCCTCATTTGGAATAATATATTGAAGATTTGTATATATTTTTTCTTGGCGAATTATTTTTCATTCCTCTCCTCACTAGTATAAGACACGACTTGAATGTTCACTATGATGATTGTGTTATCTACTATCGCTATTTTTTTTAAACTCAATAGAGCTCTTCAACTGTTCTTTAGTTAGAGATCTAATGGTGATGTCTCTTTTGTGGCAGGATGTAGCTCTTAAGACTATATGGAAACATAATTCACTTTGTAGAAATAAAAAATCTTTGATCATCAATCAAATAATTTTGATATAAATGATTGAACCAATTGAGTATTTAGAGTAGGATCAGGTTTCCCTGATGTAAAGCATCAACACAGTTTTGAATCAATATAGCAATATAGCAATAAACCTACCCTAATTGGTTTATGATATCAATGATTTGAAGATTCAAAATAAAGGGAATTAACATGTTCAAATTGAATATCATTGCATGTTCAAATTGATATTACTGTAAAGAATGTTATCATGTTCAAATTGAATCATTGCATTAATGAGCAAAAGCTGATTTACTTTAGGACCCATTCAACTATTCACCAATTTCAACTGTCAAGAAACTAAAGAGGTACTGAAATATTTAACTTGAGTTAATTGTCAATTGCTCATGGTTTGACCAATTAGATTATTTGCTTGAATTGAATTTTGAGAGTATCAATTATGAATTCGGAATTCATGTTGGCATAATTCAAGATTCATTTTTATTGGTCAAATTGTTTGACGACATGAGAGCTTAATTTGATAAATTATTTCAAGCTTTAGTACCTAAACTAAAGCTGATCATGTGAGCTTTTTAAATCGGTCAATTAAATTATGGGAATAATAGAAAAATACTATCAAAATGAAACAATTGAAAGAAAAAAAAGTAAAAAATACCAAATTTGGCTGAATACAAGAAAATCAATCATCCATGTTATTATTCTGCCAAAAAAACTGAAATTTTTAAATAATTATAAAATCAGCGGCATTAAAAAATGCATCAATTTAAATCAACTTAAAATTTCCAAGTTCATTCATAGTTACATAATTCGTTAACACCCCTATGGACCGATTTGCCATTCATTTGCATATTAGTACATAATAATTCGCACATGAATTCACTGAGAAGTGAGTACCAGCAAACCATACAATCATTAACAAGATAATGTAAAATTTAGACTAATTTATTCTACTAATTTTGACAAGAATTCCATGTGGTACTTGTTGTGAACTACAGTAGTGGTATATATCACACGGCTCAAAAGAAAATTGAAGTCTCAAATCTAAACTCATGGAGAAGGAAAAACAACCACTGTGGATATCAATTAACTGCTGCTACCAATTTTCAACTTCTTTCTTTTTTAGACAAGAGGGTGGTTACAATGCGGTCCGTCCACGTGATTGAAGAAGTCATGTTCTACTTCTCAACTTTGACTATACGTGACAGTTTGATTTTAGGATTGTTTTTTATTCACTTTGCTTTTGATTGGAATGAAGACTATAGTTTAGCCTTCGATTACGGAAGCTCCTCGTCAGTTACCAGTCCTGATACCTGTTCGACGAAAGTTCCAACTGAAAATGAGGTTGAAGTGCAAGACCTTATAGACCCATGGAAGGATGCTATTAAGTTTTGAGTAAATGGGGTTGTAGTGGTGATGATGATTCGATGAAAATATTTGCCTGTTGCCCTTCATTGCGCAATGCTGATCCTGCTCAGGCTCATTCGAAACTTTGCTTGCACGCTGACTTGGGTTTAGGGTCATCTGAATTTGTTAAGATTATCAATTGTAGATCTCAATTTTTCAGGAGTTGGATTAACCATAACTTTCGAAGGATGCGAAATTGTACAAATATGTGGTGACGTTAAGAGGCATCTCTCGCGTGGAAATGATTTGCAAAATGGTGTTGAATCATACCAAGTTTGGTTTTTCGGATGACGAGGTACTTGATCTTTTTGGCTTTCATTTTAGACACAATGAAGTCTGAAGCAAAGATAATCTTAAAGTACCCAATTTTCCTGTTGGCATGGAGACTGTTTTGAAGCCACAAGTGTTTCTAATAATGAAGATAATAATAGATATGAGTTCTACGTTGAAAACACCCTCTTTTGTCAAAAAAAGAAGTTGAAAACACCCTCATTACTTAAGCATTAAGGATGGAAGAGGAGAGGTTTTTAAATTTGTTTGTCAAATACTATGACAAAGAAATTGCCGATGAGCCAATGAAATTTTATAAAAGGACAAAAGAGGTTAAGAGATTAGCATCTTCATCAAATAATTGTACTACTAGACTAGAGGATTCCCTTTGTAAACTACTTTTATATGTTTTGAAATAAGTTTAGAGCTAAAGTTGATTTCTGTTAAATTATTTTTCTGACGTTTAATACTAGTTTCTCTGTCTGTGTAGTTGTGCTGCATATTTTGAAGTGAAGAAATAATGTAGGATTGAGAAGTTTGTTACTTATATCCTATGAAACATGGATACACACACGGACACTAACACGTCGACACCTATATTAATTTGAGAATCACATAATTCAATGTAATTATATATGTCATGTGATGTCGAACACTGATGCATGTCAGACACTGTGACACGTCTAATCTAGTGAGTGTCCGTGCTTCATAGTATGCTTTTATTTTTTTTTGGTTACAGCATAGTATGCTTATATTTGACTCCTATTCCGAAGTAAATTTGGAAACAAATTATGATATATAAAGAAACATGGAAACGAATCCTGAAAGTTAAGATATTTTTTGATATGGGGTTGGCCTAGAGGAAGGATGTTAGGTATGGAAGTAAGAAGAGTATGTTCAAATATTTTCTTTAGTGAGAGGTTTCTGGTTTGTTCTTTAATGAAAGATTGTTTTTTCTGAAGCAACTGAAAGATGTTGTTGACTTGGTTGTCAATGGCCGCAACCTGATTCTTTTTTCGTATATGGATTATGGACCACATTACTCTCTGTAGTAACCATAATTGTTTCAATCAATGCTGTTAATTTACTTTTGACAAAGCAGATAAAGTATGTCAATTTAAGAAGCCTTGAAAGTCACTGCAAGTAAAAAAGAAGATCTGTTGTCCAGGTGAAGGAGCGCAGTCAAAGAAGTTGCAGGACTAGCTGGCTGGGATACCAGGAGTTTCAGGTAATCAACACTTATTTGAGAATAAAGCCAATTTTTTTAGATTATAGTGAGAATATTTGATAATTTATGCTCATTGTTTGTCTTTATAACTATTGTTACCGAAGGAGTGAAAGTGAACTGATACAAAAACTTGACGAGGACATTTTGACAAAACTAGATATCTCATTCTTGTCTATTACTGAATATCTGATTGGATTGGAATCCCGTGTGCAATAAATTACTGAATTTATTGATGATCAATCAAACAAAGTTTGAATGATAGGACAGGGATATGGGGAATGTGTGGCTCCAGGAAAACAACAACAGCCAAAGCTATATACGATCAAATCCATAGTAAATTTAAAGGTAGAACAAGTTTCATTGAAAGTATTCGAGAAGTTTTTTATAATAATAGTAAGGCGATTTTTCAATTACAACAACAACTTCAGATCCACTGAAAATAAATGATAAGATACATATTATTGAATAGATAACTAAGATCGAGAGAAGACTACAGGGTCAATAGGCTGTCGCCTTACTCGATGATGTGACCAAGTCTGGGAAATTAAAAACCCTGTGTGTAAATCCTAAGTTGTTTGGTTTGCGAACTGTATTGATTATTACATCTAGAGATGAACGCCTTCTCAAATCACTTAGTGCTGACCATGTTTTCACGATGGCAGAAATGAACGAAAACCAGTCACTTGAAGTTTTCAGTTTGCAAACTATTGATGCTTATTGCGGAAAGTCCTTGGTTGGTACTTATCTGAGAGGACAAAACAAGAATAGAGAAGTGCACTATGGAAGTTAGAGAAAATTCCCAATGATCAAGTGCAACAGAAACTGAGAATCAGCTTCGATGGCTTAGAAGATAGTACGTCAAGGGATATATTTCTTGATATATGTTGTTTCTTCATTAGAATGAACAGAGCTGATGTTACAGCGATACATAATGGTTGTGGACTTCATGCTGATATTAGAATAGCTGTTCTCATAAAGCACAACCTCGTAATAGTTGAAAAGAATAACAAGCTTCAAATGCATGATTTGCTACGAGACATGGGAAGAGGAATCGTTGGTGAAGGTTCAGCCAAAGAGCCTTCAAAGCATAGTTGATTTTGGTT
>Ga0228711_1001643_pt1 | contig 33354 bp, 13 predicted proteins | sample MedpolnodulmetaG_2_FD_177996 | JGI IMG/M metagenome (GOLD analysis project Ga0228711, IMG submission 177996) | Root nodule microbial communities from Medicago polymorpha collected in Santa Monica, California, United States - brown nodules | ecosystem: Host-associated > Plants > Roots > Nodule... | reverse complement strand
TTCAATCAACTTTTTATAATTTAATTAAGATAAATATAAACATGTGTGCCTTTTAGTTATTTTGATTTGATGGACATTCATAAAAGTCAGAATCTAGTGCTGCAATTAGTATTTTTTTTTTTTTTTGGTTTATGGAGCTGATATAACTAGTGACTAGTGTGTGAGTTTTGTGGTAAGACCCTTTGAGAAAAAGTTGAAGGTAAATGGTGCGGCTCTTCACTTTGATTATTCAAACATTTTACAGACTATAAGCAAATAGGATAGTTTATATAGTCTAGCAAAGACAACAACATTCTAATTTTTTTGAAAGGGACAACAATATTCTAATTGAATATCGATCACATAATTTGATCAAGGTTCACAATATATTATTCAATTGTTATGAATAAAATGCAGTGAATTCTTATTGTAAAAAAAAAATATCCCATAGATTGTTTTTTGTCAAATACCTTAGTTGCTAGAACTCATACATTTTAAATGTGAAAAAGTGAAGTGTTTGAGGTTTGAAACCTCAAGGGAATAAGTATCACATAGATTAAAAATCCTTGATCAAGGTCAATATTTCTAGCATACTAGTTATATTGCCTGCATAAAATTTAAAAATATTTTTTGGAATGATTTTTTTCCAAAAAATATTTTTATCTCTTTTAGCTTTCTCGGAGGGAAAGCTTTCTTCTCAAAGAATTGCCCTGCTTTGCCTCACCTTGTACTGAGTTCATCACAATAATCCTCATATATGCCAACATTTCAGGCTTGAAAAATTTGACAATAATTTTTATTCTCTCATTGACATAGTTTAACTGTTGAAGGCTTCAATAAAATCGAAACTAGTTGATTTGAATGTGACAACATTAAATGGAACTCAAAATTTTAAATATTTGGCTACACAAAACTGTAAACTCGAGGCACCTATTTGATTCTTCAAAAATAATTCCTGTTTCATTTTCAATCACAAAATGTCATACTGTTTTTACATAATAAAAACTAAGTTAACAACATAATTAAGATTGAAAACAAGAGGTTTTTTTTCCTTCAAATCAATCAGGAAAATATATACCTATGATATCTAAAGTTGTGAAACCTTCATTACATATAATTCTAAAGCATGTGTACAAACATCGTTTTCTTACCCTCCTCTAATTATGAACAGCAAGAACCTTCCCATCAACTTGATCCTAAAACTAGACCAGGTAGTGAGTAAATTATACTTCCACCTAAACCACAGGGCATTCCAATTTCTCAACAAATAACCGTGTTCTGATTTCAGTCTGTAATATCAAAACAAAGCTTAGCCTCGTCCCAGGGTCCATTGATCTCAAACTTATATTCCTGAATCCTTATAAGCCAATAAGGGCAAACTAAGTTGACAAAAACCAACAAACTAAGTAGCAGCACAAATAGCAAGCGATGCAGTGTGTACACAAAACTTAAGGTCAGGACCATCAAACTAATAGAAAAGCATATGTGTAAGCAGAAGGAATATTTTTTAATGCAGTATGTAACCAGTGGAGCAAAAAGGAAAACCTGCAACGAGAATAACATGATGGCAAACACATGTAGTCTTGATGGAAGACGAGAAGCAATAAAAACCGAGGCGACTACAGAAGCATTTACAGATATACAACTGGTTAATGCAGGGTTCTTCAAAGCCCCTGGGGCTTTGACAGTGGATTCTGAATAATCATGCAGGAAAAGGTGAAGTATGAGAAGTGATACAGTTACTGCCCAAATGGAATCAGAACTGATGGACCTTGTAAGAGTTTGGTAGATTGGAGCCAAAACATATAAACCAGTTATGAAAAATGAGACATTGAGGGCATAATGAAGGAGAAGACTAAGTGAAAGCTTTTTTTGAGTAAAAAGGAGAATTAGAAAGCCTGAAACAAGAAGACTTATATCAATTAACAAGAGAGAATTTTCATCGAGAGATGATGAAAGTGTATAAGTCCAGACCAAGACAACAAGAGCAACAATGCATAAATATTCAGAAATGGAAACTGCGTCCAGCATCACCTTTAGCATGTTCCTTTTTACAACACTAGCATTCATGACCATTCCTTCAAGGAAGGTTTCATCGGTATGATTGTCATCATATCCAGGTTGCATACCGCCATATGCTACTTTTCTCCATTTGGCTCGAGGCGGAGAAGAATTACAAGCAGCCATTTTGACATCCATTGCAATTACTTATTTAATTCCAGATGCAATAGCAGAATCAGATTCGCTGTATGTTTAAACCCAATTGTCCTTTAAAGCATCAAATCTTTGGGTATATGCAATTAGAGGTGGGAGCTAGGCGACATGATACTTTCATTGCACACTCCATTCAGTCTTCCAATCGTGTAAGTTTAGATCAGATGCATCTCCGAACTGTGAAAAGTAAAATTACATAAAAAAAAAAAGGAGGGGAAAAAGTAAAGCCAACACAATAAGCAGTAGTAGAAATTACACAGAATGCTTTCGTAGCAGCACAAACCAAGACTAAAAGATTTAAGATTTTGATAATATAACATATTAAGATCAAAACAAAGTTGGATAAACAGCTTCATTTGCAGCTTATAGCATAAGCGCTTATCATTATTAGTGCTTATGTATAGGCTATTTCTATAACAAAAGATATACTCTACTAAAGTTAAATTGTTTTTGCATATGCTATAAACTATTTTCATACACTATCTTGAAGAGCTTATAAACATGTCATAAACTATTTTCATAAGTTCTCCCAGATAGTCTCACAAGTGTTTATACCAGTAGAGGTAAGCTCAAAAAAGTCAATCCAAACAGACCCGTTTCGATTGACTTATTTTTGAGCTTATGAAAAATAGCTTATGCAAGTAAATAAGCTTTTATGTTAACTTATAAGTTTTCAGTTTTCACTAACCAAAATGGTATCTTCATAACCTGTTTTTTCATAAACTACATTGACATGCTTATAAAGAATACAAAAAAGCTCATTTATTTGCATCTGTTTTGCATAAGCTTAAAATAAGCCTTATCCAAACGGGCAATGTTCATAAAAATCAAGAGCAATTCATTAAAAGTGCAATTGAATATTTGAATTAACCAAAATAAAAGTAAATCATTAAAGAAAAAAAAAATCATTTCAAAGAGGATATGAGATCATAGAAAACAATAACCTAATAGATTTCCAACTTGTGATCACATAATACAAACAAACAAATAAAGAGGTATTCAATTTCCAAATTCAAGAACGGGTACATTTGCTAATACAAAGCATGTAATGAAAAGAAAATGAATTAAAGGGGAAAAGGGAGCAAATGTATAGTGAATATGACGAAATTACAGTAAAGAATGCATGTTGCATTGAATTTGGAGAATGATCAGCGACAAAAAATTGGTATTGGAGAAAGGTCACTAACCTTAACCTAACAACGATCTGAGAGAAGGAACACAGAGATAATCGCCGGAAGAGGGAGAGAGAAGCGGCGGGCGGTGCCGGGAATGGAGGGAGAGATTGACGGAGTAACAGAGATACGAGGGTTGTGAAATTTATGTTTTGAATCGTAGATACATTTGGAATTCTCCCCGTTTGTTTTTTCCTTTTTCATTCTATTAATTTTGTTTAATAGATTTATTTTTGTGTGTTAATCATCTATCCTGCAAGAGCATCAGAATAAATAGTCCCGTGAATTTTAATCACTAGGCTATCTGACAAAAAAAGAATAAATATTCTCAATTTTGAGATCTTAAATGGATCAGACATCACTTTTTATAATTTTCTAATAATAGTACTTGATAGGTACTCAACCACTTCAAACAGATATCTATAACAAAATGTCTATATGGATCCCATCAATAATTCTTTATCATTTATATTTCAACAAAGGCTACTCAACAATAATTATTTTATTAAGGGAAATGTTAATCAGTTCCCCCGGACACTAGCACTAGTTAAGTCCTTTAAATAGTAACTTATCATAAAAATACGTGTAATTAATGTATCGGAAATTGAAATATTTGACTTTTTATAAAATAATTTTTTCTTTTGGAAACCTTAAAGAGTGCTCCGGAGACACTCGTTAACAAGACCCATTTAATAAAAAGTAGTTTGGGGTCCACTTAAGAATGAGTCTTAAGTGAGACCTTAGGTCTTTAGAGACTCAAAAAAAATTCCTCAATGGGGTACCTATTAGGTATCGGGTCTTAAATGGTGAAGACCTCACCCATTGGGGATAGCCTAAGGGCTTATTGATCCGAAATCGAGTTTTACTTAGAGAAATGATATTTAGACAATTATTTTTACACAATTTTTTCTGACAACTTTCTCTTTCATATTCACGTTATGTTTTATTTTTTTCCTCTATTGTTTTGGTATTTGTATTACTATCTCTTGTAAATTATAGTCCTCACTCAAATAATTGTTCAAATAACACAACTCTTTTTTTTACTGGATTTTTATTGTATTGGTTATTGCATCAATTTCGAAATGCAGTAAATGAGATGAGACGAGAGATTGATTACGTATCAATACCCGTAAAAGAATATCCACAATAGATAAAGTAGAAACCCACATTATGGATACACGCACCAACATGAATAATTATCCACAAGAATGAACGGATATGGTGTAAATATACATACCTTACTATCCATCATGCCCCATCCCTGCATAATATATATTTGGGATCGCTGGCCATCTAAGTCGGATTGAAGCAAGAATTTTTTAGAACATATATTTTTGTTTATTTTAGGATAAATTGCATTTTTGGTCCCTTAACTATTTAGGTAGTATCGCTTTGGTCCCTTAATTAAAATTTGATTTATTTGGGTCCTTTAACTTCTCTCTGTCATACATTTTGGTCTTTTCCGTTAGTTTTAATTCAAAAACGTTAGGTTTTCTTCATTTTCTGGGATTAATTCTTGTTGTTGAAGGTTGATGGAGATGATACGAAGATGAAAAAGAGGAGAAGAAGATGAAGAAAACCTAACGTTTTTGAATTAAAACTAACGGAAAGGACAAAAATGTGTAACAGAAAGAAGTTAACGGATCAAAATAAATCGAATTTTAATTAAGGGATCAAATCTATACTACCTAAATAGTTAAGGGACCAAAAATGCAATTTAACCTTTATTTTAATATGATAAAATATATGTATATCAGTTTTAAAAAATTCAACTAATTGTACCTTATCATAATGAAGAAGCCACATGCGGTTGATTTGAGCGTTTGTAAGCTTGGAATGGCAGAAATGTGTACATCCATACACTCTGACGATCAAATCGGCAGGAGCAGGAGAATGAGAGTCAAGGTTTCGAATGACTTGGGGAATGTGTAAAGTCCCCTTATATGGAGGTGACATGCAAGAGTCAGTGGCACATCATGGGCTCGACGGTTATGGATTTGCGAGGATCGTAACCGTCGAGCGAGATTTTAGGCGCGTGGAGGGAGATAATACGACTCTGTTTGAATTGGCCTCCCGAAATGCTAGCCCTCCACCCCATAAAGAGGGGATGTGTCGTGAGTGATTGGCCTAAGTATAAAATTGGGCTTGTTTTGATTGGGTCCATGTTAATAGGCCTTAGACATTGAATTATGCTCTTTACCCAACCAAATCTGCTCGTTTCCAACTGAAATTCCCATAATGTCTCTGCGTGAATTAACTCACGCTAGTGTAAATCTTGTTGTCTGCTGATATATCAGTAGCTGCATGAGTTAACTCACACAAGTGTAAATCTTGTTGTTTGCTAATATATCAGTAGTTGCGTGAGTTAAGTCACGCATATTTAACACTACCTTGAGTTAACTCACGCATAGGTATTTTTAGAATTTCTGTTGAGAATGAGCAAAATGTGTTGGATAAAGAGCATAATTCTTAGACATTTGCTCGGTCCATAACAATATTATTAAACTACGACACATTCTTAATTAAAATATTTATTTATAATATAAAACATACACAAAGCAACGTGTCAACAAAGATATTAACTTTAGAATAATAATTATATTTAGGTCACATATCTAAGACTCTTTTGCTAAAATCACGGAAATTAAGAAAGAAGATATTTGTACTAAAGTTGTTTGTAATCACTATGATTTTTACAATTTTATCCTTAAGAAAGAGAGTTGGTTTATGTTTTCCATATGCTATTTATTGTTGATTGAATAAAAAGATGTATAATAAATAGAGACATTTATGTAAAGAAATAATTAATGCAGTTGAAGTAGTAAATGAGTCTTATAAAAGGAGACAATTTTTTTCTTTAAAAAGGTCTTATAATTAGGGACGAAGGTAATACTTTTTTTTTGGAATTGATAAAAATATTAAAAATATTTTATAACTAAGTTAACAATTAATTTTACATTAAATGTTAATTTATGAATGATGAGATAAAATAGTTAATGTTTTTACATAACATAAATGTTTATCCTTTTCAAGTCTATATAGACCAAATACATTATGGGTCCTGTTAACGAGTGTCTCCGGGGCACTGGTTAAACATACCATAAAAGGTAATTATTACCATAAAAAGAAACCGTTTTTGACTTTATTATAAATTAATCACACAATTTCAATGCATTAACTACTATATAATTTCCTTTTTCATATCCTTAACCAGTGCCCGAGGGGCACCGGTTAGCATTTCCCATACATTATTTATGTAATGAATCAAAAAAGCCAAATGTTTTTTTTATAAATAGGACCGGAGGGAGTAGTAAATATGATGTATAATTTTTATATAAGTTCTAGAGGATACTAAACTTGCAACTTTATACCTTTCTTATTTGAATTTATGTTATATTTTTTTCGATCACATGTATAAGCAACTTTTACTTTTTTCAGATCTATTCAATAGCTGATTTATTCTGACCGTGTACAATGCAGATATATCAGTTATTGAATAAATTTTAAAATGAAAAAGTTGCTTATAAATACAATGGGCGGAAGTAATATTTATTCGTTTAAAATGTTTTCTTTGTTTTTAAATTAGGATAAGTTAAAAATATTAGTTTACAATTTTCATAATTCATGATTAAAATCTTTGAAAACCTTTTCTTAGTAGAAATATGGGTATCAGTCACGGGTATAAGTACCAATACCCTAGCATGGGCACATGTACAAGTACCGTGGATATGAGAACGAATACTATGATACCCTACTAGACCCTACTTATTGTCACTCCTAAAACAGATAACTCGAAGCATAAGCAAATGCTAGTGTCTCAAACCTTATGGAATCTAAAAAATTCTCCATAAATATATTACTTTTGATTTATATTAAAAATATAAAACACATTATTGTTCCACAATTGTAATGTAGGCGCAGGCGGGGACGGCTAGTAATTAGTTTCACATGCAATGGGAGTGCTGAGTGAATGCGTTGCCATTCTCTCCCACGAATTCAAGTGCAGACAACGAATTCCAGCACACTAGTAATGTTAGTAGTTCATGGATCGCTTCACCGCTATAAGCATTGTGTCATTATTATTAGCACGAATATTTTTGGACGACTGGTTAAGGACATATGTTAAAGATCTTATAAATAATAAAAATGTATTGAAAAAAATTAAATTTTAATCTCTAAAAATATAAGTTCCCACAATTTTTAATATATAATTTACTTTTTTTATGTATTAACATGTGTCTCTTAGGGCATATATTCGCGTCCTTAAGGACACATGTTAACATTTACCTTATTTTTTATGGTATCAAAAATTTATACTCTTCATTTTTTTATTGTGGTGACTTATGGCATGTAACCAAAAAAAAAAAAAAGACTACGTTAGTTGATGACAATTGAACTTATTTGCAATACTTTAAAATTAACACATAAAAAATTTGAACTATATTATAAAAATAATAAATTTAATGGTATTTTCGACGGATTAGACTCGCTTGTTCACAAATATGCAATTGCAAATTTGTTATCCACATCAAATCACTTTGAGTTTGAACAAGTTGATTCAAATTAGACCAACATTTAAAATAATTAAGATAAAATGCAAGGTGAGTTGGCTCAGAGGTTTGAACGGACCACTTGAACTCATATATTTTTTTTTAGAGAAATTACACAAGAGTAGAAGGTAAGTAGGCAACAAGATATGCCGTTAAGTTTTTTTAGATGACAAAATAAATCTTCGTTAACACAACATTCACGAATCAAAGAGACATAACATTGCTATGTATGACTCTTTGAACTCTATGTAGAAGGTCAACAACTTCTGGTGATAGGAAACCGAAATTGTCAAAAACAAATGGTATAAAAGCATCATTTGATTGTCAGAACACGCTTTCTCATGTTTGACTACTTTACTTGACTCAACTTTTAAGGTTGCTGTCCTACGGTAAAAGACCTGACCCCTAATCCAACAAGTGATGAAACTCCGGTTAAAACAAGCATGTTTTTCTTCTACCTCTTCATACTCTATAACATCCGCAGACCTACAAACCGAAGTGTCGATCTTTTATCTACTAGATGAGTCTACTCATAATAAAATTGAAGGAACTTATCTGTGACTGCGAGGTTATAAAGAAGGCAAGTAATTTCCTGAATGTGACCGGCAATCTATTTTTGACTGATCTATTTTCCAACCCCTGCAATCATTTCACAAAGATAACTTGACAGGTAATACAAATGATGGAAGAAGAACATCAGAAAGAATCACATTAACTAAACACATACCGTTATTTTGACTCATTCAACATTTTTTCTAAGAAAAAAGAATCTTATTTATATAATAATTTTTCTTAAATAAAAAAAGATAAATAATCTCCCAAAAAAAGATAGTAGTAAAATAAAATACGTGATCTATCATCGTGCTTGCTTGATCATAAAATTTTCAAAGGGTATATTGGTCTCAACACGAGGGATAAAAAAAGAGCAAAGGAATGCCACGTGGCACGATTATAGAAAGTTGACAAAGAGAGAAAAACAGAGAGGATAATAACGCGTTCATTTTCCTTCTTCTCCTTCTTCCCTCCTTTTTCTGACATCACATTTCTGCAAAATTCCTTTTTTCTTCATTAAATTCAATTCAATCTCATTAAATTATTATTATTTATTTATTTTTCAATTGACCTTGGATTCCCCATTTTGCCCCTGTCACAGCCATTGATGTATCTTCTGTTTCATTCATTCTTTTGAGTTTCTCTTCAATAGTTTCTCTGTCTCTCTGCAACCGACCGACAATCCCTCTGTTTCTTTCCATTTTTAAGGTTTGTTTCTGTCTCTTTATCTTCTTCTTCTTATTATTCTTTTGTTACTGTTTTAATTAGATTTATTCCATTCATTTTCATACCCCCCGAATCTAAACAAGAGAAAAAGACGAAACAGAGAAAAACAATAATACCCCTCCCTTTTGTTGTGTATATTCCTGTTTTTTGTTTTTGTTTTTTTGGGTTTTGACTTTTTTTTTTCAAGCTGAAAAAAAAAACCTTTTTGTTTTGGTTACATTATTATTGGTTCTGTTTTTGTTCTTTTCTACTTTAATCGTTTGTGTCCAACGGTTTGGGAGATCCAATGGACATTCTCTGTGATGATGATAAGAAGGAAATAAAATTAGAAGAAGCCAAAGGTGAAGAAGAACTTTGACCATTGCAAATTATGGTTTATGACTTCATTTGTATAATCTATGAAATAAAATTGTGTTTTTGTAAACATTATTATACCTTTGTTATTTCAATAGCAAAACGCATAAATTTATCGTTTTTTTGTTACCATTTCATCTAAAGTTGTCTTCTTATGCAACTTATGTTATACTATAAAGCATAAAATGAATTATAGTTATCCATATATTCAAAACAAAAAATTCGCCTTCTCTTTGTTGGATCTGTGGTGGGTTTTGTTTATTTTGCAGATCATGTGTTTGATATTTGTTGTCACAGGTATTCTGGATCCTCTGAGAGAATTGAAGATGCCGGGAATTGTTACAAACGGGGTTCATGACGACGGGGAAGTTAATGAGATGAATGGGAACCATTCTCCCACTAAGGAAAGCTTAACTCCAATCAAGTCTCCAAGGAGTTCAATGAGTCCGCAGAGACGTCAAAGTGTCGGTCCTAATTTCCCGGATGAAGGGGTTGTTGAGCCTTCGATCGAGCAGCTGTATGAAAATGTGTGTGATATGCAGAGTTCTGATCAGTCGCCCTCGAGACAAAGTTTTGGATCTGATGGTGATGAGTCTAGAATTGATTCGGAATTGCACCATTTGGTTGGGGGACGCATGAGGGAGTTGGAGATAATGGAAGAGGAGGTGGAGGTGGAGGTGGGAAGAAGGCCAGGAGAGAGTTCTAGCGGGGAAACATCTTCTGGAATGGGTAATTTATCTGATGATAAGAAGTTGGATATGGTGGCCGAGATTCAATCTGGTAGTAAAAGTCCGGTGATTGAGATTCAATCTGGTAGTAAAAGTCCGGTGGTTAAGACACGATCTAGTAGTAAAAGTCCGGTTTCCTCAGAAAAAATTGTCAAACCACTGAATTCAACGTTGGGCTCTGACACTTCACCAAGATCAAAACCCAAAGGAAAAAGTCCTCCTGCTAAAGCTCCTCTGGAGAGAAAGAATGATAAGCCTTTGAGAAAACAAACTAGAGGAGTTAATGGCGTGAAGAATTCAAAGAATTCTCCTTTGGGAAAGTCAGTGTCATTGAGTCGCATTGAGAATTCGACTGAATCAGCATTAGATAAACCAGAGCGGGCACCGATATTACTAAAGCAAGCAAGAGATCTTATGTCAACTGGAGATAATCCGCACAAAGCTCTTGAGTTGGCTCTTCAAGCAATGAAACTGTTTGAGAAGTTTGGTAATAGGAAGCCGAGTTTGGAACTGGTTATGTGTTTACATGTTACCGCAGCAATATATTGCAGCCTGGGTCGATATAGTGATGCAATTCCCATTCTTGAGCGTTCGATTGAGATTCCTGATATCGGGGAAAGTCAACAGCATGCTCTTGCTAAATTTGCCGGTCACATGCAACTTGGAGACACCTATGCTATGTTGGGCCAGCTTGAGAATTCAATAATGTTCTACACTGCTGGGTTTGAAGTCCAGAGGCATATTTTGGGAGAAACAGACCCAAGAGTTGGTGAAACTTGTCGGTATTTGGCTGAAGCTAATGTTCAAGCTTTGCAATTTAATGAAGCAGAGGAGCTCTGTCAAATGGCTCTTGACATTCATAGAGAAAATAGTTCGGCCCCATCTATTGAAGAAGCTGCTGATAGGAGGCTCATGGGTCTTATATGTGAAACAAAGGGGAATCATGAAGCAGCTCTTGAACACCTTGTTTTAGCCAGCATGGCAATGGTTGCAAATGGCCAAGAAGAGGAAGTGGCATCTGTTGACTGCAGCATTGGAGATACATACTTATCCTTGTCTCGATATGATGAGGCTGTCTTTGCATATGAAAAAGCGCTAGCAGTTTTCAAGACCAGCAAAGGAGAGAATCATCCAGCAGTAGGGTCGGTCTTTGTACGTTTGGCTGAATTGTATAACAGGACAGGGAAGATAAGGGAATCAAAGTCGTATTGCGATAAAGCACTTAAAATATATGAGAATCCAATGCCTGGAGTTACTCCAGAGGAGATTGCTAGCGGTCTTACGAATCTGTCAAGTATCTATGAGTCGATGAATGAGGTTGATCAGGCACTCAAGTTACTGCAGAAAGCATTGGGAATATATAATGATGCCCCTGGTCAGCAAGGAACAATAGCAGGAATCGAAGCTCAGGTGGGGGTTATGTACTACATGTTGGGAAACTATACTGAATCTTATAACACTTTGAAGAAAGCAATCACAAAGCTTCGTGCTATTGGAGAGAAGAAGTCATCCTTCTTTGGTATTGCTCTTAATCAACTGGGGCTTGCCTGTGTGCAGCGTTATGCCTTAAGGGAAGCTATAGAATTATTTGAGGAAGCTAAGAGTGTTTTGGAACATGAGTTGGGGCCTTATCACCCTGAAACTCTTGGAGTATATAGTAATCTTGCAGGCACGTACGATGCAATTGGAAGGTACACATCTTTTGTGTTCCCTTCTGTGTTTCCGCCTCTGCTAGCAAATCTTTTTTTCATTATTAGAGTATATCAGCACCTTTAATTTACTAAGGTATTGTCTGAAGCAGGCTAATAATATAATAATAATGTTTTATAATTATAGATTAATAGAATGCCTGATCGAGTCATGCTACTCATGTGAAATGATAACTGATTTTATTTGTGGCATTCATGGTGAAGATTTAGTTGACTAGATTAGATACTCTATTTATTAGCCTTCTTTTTATTAGTAGAAGTTAAATTCATTATTTTGGAGTTTACCACACTTTACACACATTGTGCACCAACCACTTATACTAGACCCCAATAAAGAAGGGTGGGGAGTTTGATTCTCCTTTTGAGGCCTTGTGGAACTATGAAATCTTTTACTTCTTTATAGGTTATGACATCGACCTTTAGATTATGATTATCCAAATATGATTTGGTGTCGAAGTTCTTTTCTCCTTACAGGGTTTGATCTTCTATTTCAGGTTGGATGATGCAATTCTAACTTTGGAGCACGTTGTTGGTATGAGGGAGGAAAAGCTTGGGACAGCGAATCCCGACGTGGATGATGAAAAGAGAAGGTTGAGTGAGTTGTTGAAGGAAGCCGGTAGAGTTCGAAGCAGAAAAGTCAGGTCACTAGAGAACCTTTTTGACGGCGACGCTCGCACTTTAAACAACCTTGTCATCAAGGCCTAATAAGGATTTCTTTGATTCTTTGATGCTTTACAGGAACACAATGTGAAAAATTGAAGGGATAAGCATATCCTGACAGTGTTAATATACAATATGATTGACGAGTGTTGTACTTAATGGGGTAAAATGGAATCATTGAAAAGTGGAATAATTTCTGCTAAAATTTTATTTGAGCTGCATTGTTTGTATTTGTATGATACGTGTAAGTCATTGTGGTATACAGATTAGCCCTTTATTTGTGTATACAACATTTGCCCCCCTTTGTTTCGTTTCATATATAAAAAAAGAGTCAAGACTCTGTCTGAAACTTTTTGCTATGGTATAGTGTTTGACAATTGCATATATGTTGTTTCTGAAAATTAAACTATGGTAGTGATTGAAATGAATAAAAAGATAGTAGTATACCATATCATTGCACTTTATTTCATTGCAGAATACCGATCCAAACATATCCTGAAGTAAACCAACTGCTGTTTTTATTTTTGGTAAATCAAGACATCCTCCACGCGCAACTACATAGACTAATCTTTTGAGGTAATTGAGATCCATCAAGTTATTGACATCTTCCAACAAATATTTTTTCATACGCACATGCCAGAGATTGAATCCCAAATTTGTTTGATCTCCATATACTACCCATTACTTGCGGTCGTTGCCTACTTAACATCTGGAAATTTAGTAATACATATCATCTTTTAATTTTCTCTCTTAAGTACAAATGCCTTAGCATTATTGGTTTTAAAATAGACATTATACTATTAAGTACTAATTGGGATGTTCCAATGAGTGCAGCTCAGTAAGTATGAACATTATATAATATATGCAAGGGTTGGAGTTCGAACCTCAGACTCCCTACTTATTTTCTAACCACAAGGCTTTTTGACAAAAAAAAAGTACTCACGGAAATGTCCTGAAGTATATGAATTCTTAAATACATTATTTTTGAAATTTATTTAAGGGTTCTTATATTTGTACAAAACAAGGAGAGAGGAGAAATCAAGAGAGAGAATATGTGTAGATTGGGCGGAAGAGGTGTCCACCAATCTTTTATGTTTATTTAATTAGGATTAGGATATGATTTATAAGTTTGTACAACCGAACTAAATACTTGAGATAGTGGTTCAAAGCTTGATTCCGTAATTGAGGATTTAGATTGTAATGGGTTCAGTAACATGAGTCTTATACTTCCAAAGCTTGAATTCTCCACTCACAAAGTCATAGTAACCCCCCAATAGTGCTAAGTTCTTGTTCCTTATTTCTCTATCAACATATGGATATGTCTGAAGGTTTACTAATGAGTTATTCACTGATTCCTGCATATATAAAGTGGTAATTAATTAATAGTTGAAATTTTGAAGTATGGTTGCTGAATGGAAATTAAAATATACTTGCAACTTTTTTTTTTTGAAACAAAATATACTTGCAACTTAATTAGCTAACCATTTCACAGAATTCACATTGTTGCTCGAAACAACAGAATTTATGTTCTTTCAGGACCTTGACTTTGGAAGGTAAACCAATTTTCACCCAATCATCTATGAAGTCACTGTATAATTCAATTAAACCATAACAAAGGTTAACATTCACAATTTTCATGCATTTTATTTTATGTTACTGTTATGTAGAATTCAAGTCTCACTATGGAGCAGAACCATCCTCTGGATGACTCATAAGCCTTGATATTCCGCCGCAGCGACTATGTCCTATAACCAAGATGTTCTCCACCTGAAAAAATTAATTGATTTTTATCCAAAAAAAACAGAAAACTTTTTTGAGAATATAATGGCAAAATTATGAATATTGATGCAACCTCAATCTCAATCACATTATGGTTGTAGAGACATTAGAAACCTTAATATGTCACGACCTATATTGCAGTCACACACTAATTTTAAAACACTTATGAACAAAAGCTAAGCATTGTTAGTTTTTAATTCAAGTTAGTTGAGATGAACTCAAAGTTAGTTAAGATAGAAAGTAGTTATATAGTTTGTTATGGTTGTTAGCTACTTTTAATAAAAGTTTGTTAGGTTTTGATTGGGTACTTGATCAGCAAGTATTGTACTTAAGCTTGTATATAAGTATGATGTTAACACAGTTTCATTGCTAATGAGAATAACAAGTTTACAATCAATAGTTCATTTTATTCTTCTCTCTCAATTTCTCAATTCTCTCTTTGAAAACAGATAACTTACAGTGCAAGCTATCATTGTTGCGCTATCAAACATTACCTTTAGAGCTGTAATAGCATACTCAAGGGTTGCACCAACTCCACTGTATTTTAGCTGTGGAATAGAAATTTAATGATTAAAAACTCTTATTTATCATATAGCAATTCATTTGTTTAGAAAAATAGTGAAGTAGACCTGATTAAATGGAGGAACCATGTTAGCAATGTTTCGGACCATGAAAGCTTCACCAGGTTGAAAGTTCAGGATAATAGAGGGACTCACTCTAGAGTCGGAGCAAGCAAATACCATAAACTACAGCATATAAATGAAATTTGAAAATTAGATTAATATTAAAGGACACAAAAAATAGAAACATATACTTTTGTATAAATCAAGCTCTAAATAATTAATCACCTTGGGGGATTGGCCTTTAGCAAGTCGATCATACAATTTCCGGTTCTTGCTGTCATATATAAAAGCAAGCATGAATGAATCCAAAAAAAATTACGTACTTGATAATTGAATTTGAACTATCTATAGGCATGATATATAAATTTTATTATTTAATTTACAAGTTTACTCGAAATTGTTGAGCTTGAAGTAAGTAAAACCATCAATGATTCTCTGCTCAGCAGGATCAATTGGATGACATCCCTGCAACTCAACTATAAGATCCTCAATTTTTGCTGTGGCCACCTCATTAAGTTCCTCCTTCTCTCTGTAACCAATAAGTTTCAGTAATAATACTAATGTTATAATTTTTGTATCATTAAATTCAATTATGTGTGCATGTTAGTTTTCTTGTTTGAAAAGTAATTAACCTGAGAAGTTTCTTCAGTTGTTCAATGGCTAGCTCAGATGATTGATTTGCCATATTTATTCCTTTCTGCAGTCTGTCAAAAATTGCAACTAATTAATATGAAACTACTTAAACAATCAATTAACAATTGATAGAGTAAATGCATGGTATAGTATTTTATTACAAAAGTAAAATATATGGAAGCAATGGTTATGAATTGAAGGAATTTGTGGTGCAGAATAGATGGATACCCCTATGCTTATGTGAAAGAATGAATTTGCAGTGTTTGCTATATCAATTTTTGGTTTACCACAGAAACATAGTAGATTATAAACACATCAAAAGTCAAATTTTTATGTTTATACCATTTGATAATTCTTTTGTAAAATGTGATCGCGCTGTCAGAGGAACGAAAGCTCAGACTTAATATTGTATTTAATTTTTTTAATGAAAAAAAAAAAAGACTTGGTTAGTTATTTTTTAACTCACACATCAAGTAAAGTCTTTTTTTATTTGTCCATTTTTTTTCTTCTTTTTTTTTGTAAAAAAACCTTATACATTAACTCAAGTCTTTTTTTTTATTTGTCAAACAAACTCATACATTAAATCAAGTCTTTTTTTATTTGTCAATTTGTAAATAAAAAAGTTCATACACTATAAGTTCACTCTTTTTTTCAATAAAAAAAGTCAGGTCGTTTTTTTTCATTCGAAAAATCACTTTCCTTATTTGACCAAAACAAAATTTGACCTCTTCTTTTACAAATTGACAAATAAAAAAAGACTTGATTTTTTTAATGAAAAATAATAATGTATGAGTTTTTTTTGGATAAATAGACGAAATAATAATAGTCATTACAAACTCATACGCACAAGCAAAAAATATATTTGGGAGATATTCTTATAATATTCTAATTTCTAAACATGATTTCGAAAAAAATTCAAAATTTCGAGTGATATACATGAGGTGACTTAACATCATAGATCAAAGTGGTGATAGAAAAATTTTTAGGACTAAAAGTTGAAGCAAATTTTTCGGAGAACTAAAACAAAAAATTGAGATATTTTTAGAGACCGAAAATATATTTAACACAATATTAATTCTTTAACACAATATTCTTTCCACGAGGCATTATGATTTTTCAATATGGAAATTTTCTAATAATGGTTTCTTTATCTATATTGCTCACCATGCTTTGATTGCTGAGGAACCCAACCATATAGAGTCTCCTAATTTTTCAACATAGTGTGGAAATGGGTAGGTCCTCCCAGAATATATATACCTTTCCTTTGGAAGCTCTCTCATGAGAAGCTCTTAACTAATGCTGAAAGAAAGCATCGCTGTATGTTAGATGCTTATGTTTTTCCAAGATGCTCTCAAGCCCCCGTAAACCATCATGCATGGATGATGAGAAAGTGGAGCTCATCCTTTAGTCTCAGGTTTATCCCAATGGATCAAACGTCTAATCCAAAGGCAATGATCACTGGTTTTTGGTGTCATGGTTAATATGTTATGGCTTGACAGGAACCAAATAGTTTTCCCAGGAACATCCCTTAATCATGAGCAATTCATACATTCTTTTGATAGTCAATTTTCTTCCATCCATCATCATTAATATCTTCGGCATCCTTCCCATATCGAGACTTGCAAGAGTGAGATTAAACTTCTGACTTTATATTCCTAGATATGTTATTCCTAAATATAAGTTTTGAGTCCGTGAAGCAAACGCCCCAAAAAAATTATTATACGTTATATCAAAGGTTTAACTTCGCCCATTTGTAAAAAAAAAAAATAATAATATAACTTTAACATACCCTTTATTTTCTTTACTAATGGTCATTGCCAACTTAATATCTGGAAATTTAGTAACATAGACGATGATCTTTTAATTTTTCCCTCTCAAGTACAATTGGCTTAGCATTATTATTGGTTTTTTTCTTTCCTAAAATAACATTATTATACTAATAAAGTACATGGGGATGCTTTGAAATATAGTATTCTTGAATACATTATTTTCGAAATCTCTCAAATACACAAATAAACTATAGTTTTTGAACAAGAGAGGAAACTACAGTTATTCCGGTTTCCACATAAAATATCCTCACAACCAAACTATTAAACAAGAACATCTGCAAACAAAAGTACATAATACTAAAGAACGAGTCACTTGAGAGTTGAGATAGTATGTGGTTCAAAGCTTGATTCCTTGAGGATTTAGATAGTCATGTCAAGGCCTTTTAGAGGGATGGTAACGGGTTTAGTGACATGAGTCTTATACTTCCACAACTTGAATTCTCCATTCACAAAATCATAGTAACCTCCCAATAGTGCTAAGTTCTTGTTCCTTATTTCTCTATCAACATATGGATATGTCTTCAGGTTCACTAATGAGTTATTCACTGATTCCTGTAGATATAAAGTGGTGGCTAATTAATATTTAAATTTTTGAAGTATGGTTGCTGAATTGCAACTTAATTAGCTAACCATTTCACAGAATTTGCATTGTTCTTTGAAATCACAACATTCATGTTCTTTCAGCACCTTGACTTTGGAAGATAAACCAATTTTCACCCAATCATCTATGAAGTCACTGCACAATCATTCAATTAAACCATAAAAGTGCAAATATTAACAATTTTATTTAAGGTTATTGTTATGTAGAATTCATGTCTTACTATGGAGCAGAACCATCCTCTGGATGACTCATAAGCCTTGAGATTCCACCGCAGCGACTATGTCCAATAACCAAGATGTTCTCCACCTGAAAAAATTAATTAATTTTTATCCCAAAAAAAGTAATGATTTTTTTTCTTTTAGAAAGTTATGGCAAAGTTATGAATATTGATGCACTCTCAATCGCAGTCACATTAGAGTTAGAAACCTTAATATGTCACTCTCACAAACAAATTTTAAAACAATTTTGAATAGAAACTAATCATTTACCTTTAGAGCTGTAATAGCATACTCTAGGGTTGCACCAACTTCACTGTATCTTAACTGTGGAATAGAAATTTAATTATTAAAACTCTTCAACAATAATGTATATATCATATAACAATTCATTTCGTTAGAAAAATAGTGAAGTAGACCTGATTAAATGGAGGGACCATGTTAGCAATGTTTCGGACCATGAAAGCTTCACCAGGTTGAAAGTTCAGGATAATAGAGGGACTCACTCTAGAGTCGGAACAAGCAAATACCATAAACTACAACATATAAGTGAAATTGAAGATTAGATTAATATTAAATGAAACAAAAAAGAGTTACATACATTTTTGTATAAATCAAGCTGTAATAACTAATCACCTTGGGAGATTGGCCTTTGGCAAGTCGATCATACAGTTCCGGGTTCTTGCTGCCATATATAAAAGGAAGCATGCATGAATCCAATTTTCAATTTTTAAAATTGATGAAGGGAGAACTTGTTATTCATTAAATTAACATAATGAATATTTTAGGGTGATACACAAAGGGAATTTAAACACCTTTGAAATTATACGGTCAAACTCTTACTGGAACTCATAAACCATGAATCCAGGATATAGAAGACTTGATATTTGAATATGAACTAACTATAGGCATCATATTAAAATTTTATTGAATTTGCAAGTTTACTCGAAATTGTTGAGCTTGAAGTAAGTAACTATTATTCTCTGCGCAGCAGGATCAATTGGATGTGGATGACATCCCTGCAACTCAACTATGAGCTCCTCAATTTTTGCTGTGGCCACCTCATTAAGTTCCTCCTTCTCTCTGTTACCAATAAGTTAAAGTAATACTATATGTTATAATTTTATGTATCATTAAATTGAATTATGTGTGCATTTTGTTTTCTTGTTAGAAAAGTAATTAACCTGAGAAGTTTCTTCAGTTGTTCAATGGCTAGCTCAGATGATTGATTTGCCATAATTATTCCTTTCTGCAGGTTGTCAAAAATTGCAATTAATTAATATGAAACTACTTAAATAATCAATTAACAATGGATATAGTATTGACAAAAATAAAATAAAAATGGATATAGTAAAATGCATGGTATTGTTTTTCTTGACAAAAGTAAAATATATGGAAGCAAGGCTTATGAATTGAAGGAATTTGTGGTACAGAATAGATGGATACCCCTATGCTTATGTAAAAGAAGGAATTTGCAGTGTTTGCTATATCATTATTTGGTTTACTGCAGAAATGTAGTAGATTATAAACACATCAAAAGTCAAATTTTTATGATTATACCATTTAATAATTCTTATGTAAGCTTGTTCAAAAAAAAATTCTTATGTAAAATGACCATTCAAAACATAATAATTTCTTTTGTAAAATGTGATTGCACTGTCATAGGAACGAAAGCTCAGGTTCATGTACTCAATATTTTTAATGGAAAAAGAAAGACTTGAATTAATGTATTATTTTTTTATTTTTATTTTTAAGATCATACATCAAATCAAGTCTTTTTTTATTTGTCATACTTAAATCAGTTTTTTTCTTCTTCTTTCATTTGTCAAACAAACTCATACATTAAATCAAGTCTTTTTTTACTTGTCAATTTGTAAATAAAAAAGCTCATACACTAAGTTAACTCTTTTTATTTTCAATAAAAAAGTCAGGTCGTTTTTTTTTCATTCGAAAAATCACTTTCTTTATTTGACCAAAACAAAATTTGACCTCTTCTTTTACAAACTGACAAATAAAAAAAGACTTGATTTTTTTAATGAAAAATAATAATGTATGAGCTTTTTTTTTGGTAAATAGACGAAATATTCCAATTCACACAAGTAAAAAATAATAATATTTTGGGAGAGATTCTTATAATATTCTAAACATGATTTTGAAAAAAATTCAAAATTTCGAGTAATATACATAATATCAATTCTTTAAATAGCTTCCCAATATCAAAATAGCGAAATATGGTTAAATAAATGTGTAGTGGCGGAGCTAGACAAAAGTTTGGGGTGACCGCGACCAAAATAAACTAAAATCTATGAATCATATTGCATACAACACATTTAAGTTGTAATAAACCAAAAATCAATCATTCAAAATTTAAAATACATAGTATATAAAGTCGATCTTTAAATGCTTAAATAACATTTTAAGCTTTCCGAATGACTTGAAATCATCAATAATTGACTCGGAACTAATACATTCACTAATTTTCCTTTCAATATAAACCGACATGTTATCTGCTAGAAACCAGGTCCCACCTTGTTTCTCAATTTAACAATATATAATGAACAAGAATGATTGAAATTGACGAAGGAAGCAAAGTTAAGTGTATTAGACAAGAAAAGTGGATTTATAAAAGTATCATTTACAATTCTGCCAAATTTTAGGGTATAATTATTTTTTTTTAAGATGGGGTGGCCAAGGCTCCTCCATGCCACCCCCTAGTTCTGCCACTGTAAATGGGTCATTTGTGTATTCGTCATGTTGAAAGTATCAATTATGTAGCTATTTGAAGAAATAATACTATGATATATCTAAAGGTCATGCTAACTTGTGCCCTTATGACACATGTTAAGGATTCCATTTATGGTAAATATTTATTACAATACATTAATTTTCAATCTCTAGAAGAATAAATTGACACAATTTTCTAGATAAAATTGTCAATTTATGTACTTTATTCATTTCTTCATATGCTATTAATTTTAGAGTTTTTTCTAATTACACCCTGTTTAATCCTGGTTACATCCCAAAATGACAAAATTACCCTTCCATAAAATTTATTTTTCAAAAAGTCTCTTCCTTCTTTCTTGTTTACACCCCAAAACCTCTCTTTTCTCTTTCCTTCTTCAAGCAGATTTATCCTTCTATGCAAGATTTCAAAGAAAATTCAAAGCAAATAAGGTTAGCAAGTTGTGTTCATCAATCAATTATGTTTTTCTTGTCATAGGTTCCCTAATTCTAAGCTTTTTCTTGGTTCAATTTGTGTTATTCTTATTTCTGCGATTATATGTTTTTCTTTTTCTTGTTCTACGATTTTTTATTCTAGTTATTTTCGAATTCGATTTCGCTTCGATCAGGCCAATTCGATTTCTAGGTTTGTTGTGTGTTCTTCTCCATATTTTATGTGATATTTGATTCTCAGTTTAAGTAAGTCATGTAAACTGAGTTTAAGTATGTATACTTAATCTCAGTTTAAGTATGTTGATGTAAACATAGTTTAGGTAGGTCATTTAAACTTAGTTTATTGTACATACTTAAACTCAGTTTAAGTAGGTCATGTAAACTCAGTTTAAGTAGGTTATGTAAACTAAGTTTACTTGAACTTAAGTTAACCTCAACAATGTAAAATTGAAACCGTTGTACAGTGCATTTGAACAAGAAGAAGAAAATTGAAACTAGCATTATTGAAAAAGAAGAAGAAATTCACTTACTTATATGGAATCTAGTATGGATGAAAGATGTTTTGATTCACTTCAGGATTGTTTGATCGTTTGTGGGTGAAAGAAAGTTGAATTTTAAAGTGACAATGAACGAAATCAAGATTTTTAAAATTTTTATATAAAAGGACAATTTTGACATCATAAAAAAATTAAGAAAATTTGGGTGTAATCAGAAATATATGGGGTGTGAATCAAAAAATTCTCTTAATTTTAATGTTAGTGCCTATGTCTTTGATGATGGTCTTAAACAAATTCTTCCTACTCACATTTGCACCAAAATTGCAAGTCTCAAACCTCTTTCCACGAGGCATGATGATTTTTCAAAATGGAAATTTTCTAATAATGGTTTCTTTACTATCAAGAATTCTGCTCTTTAGTCTGTACCCAACACTTTTTACTCACTCCCAACTGAAAATACAAAAATACCCACGTGTGAGTTAAATCACGCTAAGTGACTTAACTCACGCTCGTTATATTTTCTGCGTGAGTTAACTCACGTTGCCTGAGTTAACACACTAGTTTTCTTTCTTAACTTAGAGCACCGAAATTTCATTTTTGTAGCAAAAAAGCACAAATTTGCATTTGATGTTCAAGTGCCTTCTTCTTCCTTAATTAGCACGTGCCTTCTTCTTATTTGTCTGTTCTCCTTTTCCATGTGCTGCAACAATTTGAACCGAAGAATAACGTGTGGCTTGTTTGTCCATGCAAAAGTTAGAAAGAAAACCAATGTGAGTTAACTCACGATGGAGTTCAGTGTGAATTTTCAGCGTGACTCAACTCACGCAGTGTGAGTTAACTCACGCAACATTTAACATCTGCATGAGTTAAGTCACACAGGGGTATTTTTGGAAGCTCAGTTGGGAGTGAGCAAAACTTGTTGGGAGAAGAGCAGTTTTCTACTATCAATGCTTTGATTGCCGAGGAACCCAACCTTATACATGTTGTGTGCAAGTGTGAGTTATATGTCCCACATCGGATAGAAAAGTAAAGGTTAAACATCTTATAAGTATTAGGACCAATAAACCCAAAGCCTTAAGGTTTTGGGTAAGAGTGTGGTGTCTCTCTTGTTTGTGCGGTTGTTCGGGCGATGTGGGCGGTCCCCCAGGCTCCCCTCATGACTCAAGAGTGATCTTTTAATTTTTTTCCCTCTCAACTTAAATGGCTTAGCATTGGTTTTTCTAAAAAAACGTTATAATACTGTTAAAGTACTCATGCGATGCACTGAAATATAGAATTCTTAAATACATTATTTTCAAAATCTCTCAAAGACTGATATTATTTATTTAATAATTAGGATTTAAAAGTACATAACTTTATTTATTGGCCTAGTGACCTACACATACTCAAATAAACACAGGAAAATGAAACTATAGTGATTCCTGATTCCACATAAAATATCCTCACAATCAAACTATGAATCAAGAACATCCGAAAACAAAAGTACATAATAACAAAAGAACGAGTCATTTGAGAGTTAAGATAGTGGTTCAAAGTTTGATTCCTTGAGGACTTAGATAGTCATGTCAAGGCCTTTTAGAGGGATTGTAATTGGTTTTGTGACATGAGTCTCATACTTCCACAGCTTGAATTCTCCATTCACAAAATCATAGTAACCTCCCAATAGTGCTAAGTTCTTGTTCCTTATTTCTCTATCAACATATGGATATGTCTTCAGGTTCACTAATGAGTTATTCACTGATTCCTGTATATACAAAGTGGTGACTAATTAATTTTTAAAATTTTGAAGTATGGTTGCTGAATGGAAATAAAAATATAATTGCAACTTAATTAGCTAACCATTTCACAGAATTTGCATTGCTCTTTGAAATCATTGCATTCATGTTCTTTCAGAACCTTGACTTTGGAAGATAAACCAATTTTCACCCAATCATCTATGAAGTCACTGCACAATTATTCAATTAAACCATAAGAAGTGTAAATATTAACAATTTTATTTAAGGTTATTGTTATGTAGAATTCATGTCTTACTATGGAGCGGAACCATCCTCTGGATGACTCATAAGCCTTGAGATTCCACCGCAGCGACTATGTCCAATAACCAAGATGTTCTCCACCTGAAAAAATAGTAAAGATTTTTTTCTTTTAGGAAGTTATGGCAAAATTATGAATATTGATGCAACCTCAATCGCAGTCATATTTGAGTTAGAAACCTTTATGTCACACTCACAAACAAATTTTATAACAATTTTGAATAGAAGCTAATCATTACCTTTAGAGCTGTAATGGCATACTCAAGGGTTGCACCAACTCCACTGTATCTTAACTGTGGAATAGAAATTTAATTCTTAAAAACTCTTCAATAATGTGTATATCATATAGCAGTTCATTTGCTTGGAAAAATAGTGAAGTAAACCTGATTAAATGGAGGGACCATGTTAGCAATGTTTCGGACCATGAAAGCTTCACCAGGTTGAAAGTTCAGGATAATAGTGGGACTCACTCTAGAGTCGGAGCAAGCAAATACCATAAACTAAAACACATAAGTGAAATTGAAAATTAGATTAATATTAAATGAAACAGAAAAGAGATACATACATTTTTGTATAAGTCAAACTCTAATAATTGATCACCTTGGGAGATTGGCCTTTAGCAAGTCGATCATACAGTTCCGGGTTCTTGCTGCCATATATAAAAGGAAGCATGCATGAATCCAATTTTCAATTTTTAAAATTGATGAAGAGAGAACTTGTTATTCATTAAATTAACATAATGAATATTTTAGGGTGATACACAGGGAATTTAAACTCCTTTGAAATTATACGGTCAAACTCTTACGGGAACTCATAAACCATGAATCCGGGATATAGAAGACTTGATATTTGAATATGAACTAACTATAGGCATCATATTAAAATTTTGTTTAATTTGCGAAGTTTACTCGAAATTGTTGAACTTGAAGTAAGTAAAACCATCAATGATTCTCTGCTCAGCAGGATCAATTGGATGACATCCCTGCAACTCAACTATAAGATCCTCAATTTTTGCTGTGGCCTCCTCATTAAGTTCCTCCTTCTCTCTGTAACCAATAAGTTTCAGTAATAATACTAATGTTATAATTTTTGTATCATTAAATTCAATTATGTGTGCATGTTTTTTTTCCTTGTTAGAAAAGTAATAACCTGAGAAGCTTCTTCAGTTTTTCAATGGCTAGCTCAGATGATTGATTTGCCATAGTTATCCCTTTCTGCAGGTTGTCAAAAGTTGTAATTAATTTAAACTACTTAAAAAATAACGATTTAGTATGATAAAATTCATGATGTTGAAGCAAGGATTATGGATTTAAGGGATAATGTTGAAGAATTGATAGATACCCTAGGCACTGAGAAATATTTAGAGATGATAGGTGCCGATACTAGCAAACTCCTCTTGCATGTTTTGCAGTGTTTGCTATGTCCTATTTATAGGGCAAAACTGAATAATAGTAGTATGGAGTAGATTAATATTATTTTTATGACTGAGGTATATGTAGTAGATTATAAAATGTCAATTTTTCCATGACATAATTACGTACACACATCAAATGTCAATTTTTTATGTTTATACACTATTTAATAATTCTTTAGTAAAATGTGATTGCAAGCTGTGGCAGGAATGAAAGCTAAGGTTTTATAGGTCCCTTTGATTGATACTGAAAAATACGTAGTTAATTTACCTCTTTTTTATTTTTTATCATTTGTCAAATAGACGAATACAAAAGGAAATCTTTTTTAATGGAAGGAAAAAACTTGATTTAATGTATGAGTTTAATTTGTAGGCAATGAAAATACAAAATAATTGCCCCTCAAAGAAAAAAAATGAAAATAATCCAATATAGGTTCGAATGTCTAACAAAAAGAGGATAGAATCCCACAACCAAACAACTGCAATTCATTTATTTTAAAAATTGTAAGAACTCGTTAAACTTCTAGTTCTAGTAAATGGAGTGTTAGCTCATGCTCGACAATTTAGTGGGTTAAGCCTTGGTGGAGACAATTTGTATGCTAAGTTCGGTTCGTAATTGGTTGTCTCTGCATGATGTATTTGGAAATTGAGAAATATGATTATTTGGCGCAATATTGAATGCAATGTTTTTTTAAAGTGGTTAAAAATATAAAATGTTGATCTTGATCTCAGCTTGGAGTGAATGATTTCACTTTTAATACTTAATTCAATATTCAACTAAGCAATTGGGTTCACGTAGTTAATGAACTTTATCAAATGACTAAGTGTTTAATAAAGAGTTCGATTTCTGTATGAAACAATATTTGGTCAGATTTTACTTATCTCCTGATCGAACTCTATCTTGTTAGAACCCATTTTATCTAGCAATCAGAGGCTTAACAAAAAAAAAAACTTTAATCGTATGTTGATTCACTCGGTTGTTTAGATTTTATTATTGGTATGTTAGATTTGTATGTTGGGTTTGAGGTTTTTTTTTGTTGAGTAAAATACACTCTTTTCCTCTTGATGATTGTGATATTTCGCTCCAATCCCCTCTTGTTTATAAACACGCATCTCTCTCCTTAAGAGATAACCAAATAATATATTTAATAATCCTTTTTAAAATTTTTTGCATCAAACTTTGTTAGAAATGATTTTTATTGCCATAATACCCTTTTAGATATATTAGTTTATCACCATCCTCTACAATCCAACATCAAAATTTATTTTGGGTAAATAAATGTGTCCCTCCCTAACCAACTATCAGTACAGGCAGCGCCACTCAACTACAACTACTCAGACACAAAACAATGACCAGCTCCGTGAGTCTTTCACCCCGTGACCAACATCTCAAATCGGAGGCAATGGTAAATTTTGTAATTTCTTCACTTCAAATTACGTGGATGGTATATTGGCACTGAAATTGTTAAACACCTGCCTTGCTTCACCAATTCACATTTCCTCTATCATAATTCTGGTACAACAGCAGTCACAGCGCAAAATGGTGGTACAACAACAAACAGACGCAGGAACGTGCTGCATACAGACATCGTGTGGAGGAAACCGGCCGTGGGACGTTTTAAATGCAATGTAGACACATCATTCTCTGCATCCTTATACTATGTTGGCTTTGGCATGTGTATCCGAGACGACTAAGGGCGTTTTGTCCTAGCCTAAACATTTTGGTCTAACCCGACCTGCCCTACAGACGTTGGTGAAGTAATGAGACTTTTACATGCCATTTATTGAATGCATGAACTACAACTATCAAATGTTGATTTTGAACTTATACCAAGAGAGTTGTAAACTATTGAAACAAAGGTAAGGACAATGTTTCGGAATTCGAAACCATTATGGTTGAATGCAAACGATGTTGTCACGTCTACTTTGGAAACTCTAACGTTGAGTTTAGTCGGAGACAAACGAATACAGTAGCTCACACCATTACACGAGAGACCTTGTTAATTATCATCTAGCCCCCATGTTTTCATTAATGTACTGCGTTTTATCTTGACTTTGATTTACAATGATATGTAGTGAGTTTACTTCCAAACAAAAAAATAATAATCTTGACTACGTTTTCCTTTAAAAAAAAAGAGTCTATCACACGTTTCGTAAATGGTAAGCTAGTCTTCATTATGTTGCCACATATACATCTAATTTCAGTGTCATACGTTTGAGACATACACCACGTAGTTTCACCCTTGCGTGTAGTTTCCCTATGTATAGGAAATCGTCACACATCAAATCATAACAAACTACTGATTACTCTTTGTTATGAACTTCTTGAATATACGATGCTGATTCTCTTATTCTAACTAAATTTTCTTTGATAAAAATTTAACATCTAACCATTTGATGTTTCAAGGAGTCAAAATCTCTTGTAACTTGAAACAATCCATCTTATGTTTAATTTCTACTACTAATATATCTCCCCTCACTTAAAAAAGAGAGAGAGAATTGTCACGGCTCAAGTTTGCACATGGGGGCTGTTTCAACCACCATTTTAAACCAAATTCACAGTTTCCCTCAACAGCACATTAACAATTAAAAAAACATTTGCATATTAAAAATTATTTTCAACAAAAGGAACGAACGGTTATTCTTAAATTTTGCAGAGATGATGACAGGGGAAGGGGGGACCATCTAGGTGGAAGATACCAATGAATATCTAAAAATTATTAGAGAAATAACTACCATTTCCCTCTCCTAATAATATGAACCGGAAACATCCTCCATTCAAACACTACATAGTTTCGTTTGAATATTGCTCCCTCCGTTTCAACATAATCGTTTATTTAGCATTTTTTTATGTATTTCAAAATAATTGTCACTTTAAAATATCAATGCTATTTAATAATTTTTCACTATTATACCTTTATTATTGATTTTCATCTAACTTAACTACTTTACTAACTGCATTAATAAGTATATTTTAGTAAATGATATTAACGTTACCATTGAAATCAACACAATTAATCATTTTCTTAAAAATAATGTACAAACTTTAAAAAACTATAATTTTGAGACGGAGGGGGTATATTAGGCAAAGAAAAATATCTTAAAAATAAGTGTTATTTATAATTTTAATGTGATATATATTAAATATTTTATTAAATTCTATCCCAAATGAACAATATATTCTTAATTTTCAGGTCTAGAGTCCAATATGGATTTATGATAATTATTATAACACCCAATAGTTAATAAAAATAATTTTATAAATTTGCTACACTTATTTCTTTATTTAATTTTTTTTATGTGAAAGGGCCTAGTGTGACACTAAATATGTGAGGAGTGAATATCATTATTTAATAAAATTCAGTTCATGCATCTCTTATGAGGTAAACGAGCATCAGAAATCAGTCCCTTTTCATGTCTACTATTTTTTTTTTTAAGTTCAATAGAATGAGAGGTACAACAAAGATTTAATGTGCATATTGTGCCAAAAACATTCAATCAGTCTACGTTTGGAACATTTGTCTGGCTAAGGGAAGCCACGTTATGCAATAGTACCATGGTACCTACGCATATGTTCTATGAATGTATTTGATGCATCAAATCATATCATATGAACACACAAAACGAAATAGTGTAGGAAACAATTTCTTGCGGTTTACTACACCCCAATATCCTCATGTGTTCAGATTGGCTGCGGACAAATTCATCACAGTAGCAGGAAAAACGCAGCAGCAGCTGCACTGATTTTATGAAGAATTATATTGGGACTGGTTTTGGCGGAACGAAATGAACCAGGACGAGTTGGTGTCTATCGGGAATAGAGAAGTTATTCGAGATGTGCATCAACAATGTTGTAACTTGTGTTTTAATGATGTCGAAACTATCAAGCATTGTGATTGTTTGCACCTTGCATAATGTCTTCAGAAATTTGGAGATTGATTTTGAATTGGTTGGCGGTGCTTAAGAATTTCCCTTAAAATAATTTAGAATATTTTAATAAAATATTATGAATTAAATATAAATTTTTAAGCGTCAAAAACATAAAAAATGTATTTAATTTCTTTAGTTAAAAATATCTAAAATTTTGCAAGAGACATTCGCATAATGTATTAAACATGACTATAAAAAAACTCAAAATTTAAAATGATACACATGAATTAACATAAAAGCAAAGATATGAAGTTATGACGAAAAATATTTTAAGGACCAAAGCCTAATTAACATTTATTTAACTTAATCTCAGTTTTTTTATTGTTTATTTGAGTTTTTAAGAACTTTTTATGCTTTCTAGTGTTGGTTTACATGAGATGGCTCTAATGATCGTAGTACGAGGAAGAATGAATTTACCGATTACCAAGAGATAAGGCTGACAGCTCTAGGAGAAAGTACCAAAAGACACTTCGTGACGTTGTAGGAAGTTACGTGTTGCGACGTATCAGACTTGGTCTAGTGGATATGAACTAAAGTGAACCTAGAACATCTTTTGCTTAGAGAGGAAGATAATGGAGTCTCAAATAGTACATCAAAGAGATTTTGAGAGAAATTTTCAAAATATATTTGGAAAGTTGCAATGGTTAATTAGAGACCTTTTTAGATAAAATGTGTAATACATGACAATTGGAGCAATGTAACCATTTATAAACAAACTCTTTCAAAAGGTCGTTTCTCTTCACCAAAGGACATAAGTTTATCTATAAATAGAGACACTAAGGAGGCATAAAAGAAGTCAGAAAAAGAGATAGAACATCACATTCTTGTGAGTCTAAATTCTGCCAAAAATTATATTAAATCATTATTTCTTTTCTCTAGTGCACGGGGGAAATTGATAGAACATTATTCTGTAAACTACCATTGATGGATACGCTTGGTGTGAATGTGCAAGTCACGTCAAGGATTTCATTGTATTCTGAAGGGGATTTGTCGGTATAACCCTTTTGCATCCAGTTGACATAACTGGTGGAGGCGAATCAAACATAAAGGTTAGTGTGCGCCATACACGCTTTGAAATTTATGTGCACACTTCATCATGTTCATCTTCATCATCTTCTTGGTCAAGTTATTGTAGCAAACCCCCAACACATGTTCTAACAAAGATAAGATATATGTATATGCTTAATGGTTAAGGCAAATACCATCACATGAGAAAAAAAACCGTATATTCCAATATTCGTGGGATCGATCTTCTACTTACTCTTTATTAATTATTGTGACAATGTATTCTTTGACTCAGTATACATTGAAAATAATCAACTATTTTCTAAGCATCGGTGATCATTTGGTATTTTCTCTCTTACAATACTGCCAGCAGCCGGTTGCTTCTTTCGGAGTTGTAGACTTTATTTTGCAGTATACGACGTACTCAGGCCCGACCTTGGGGGAGTGCAAGGTGCTCAACCAGGATGGGCCTCCAAATGCTACGGGTCTCAAACAAAAAATTAAGTCTAATACCCACTCCCCACTTAAATAAAAAAAATATATGTTATATCCTTTTCTTTCTTCAATACACGTTTGAGTTTTTTTTCTAGACTCTGGTTCTCCTTTTTGTACATAAATCTGATCCTATCAAACCACCTCTAATTTGTATAATCACTTAACCAGTCAATTTGGAAAGCTATTTCATTGAATGAATCACAACAATCATTTTTTTTCTTCGCATAAACCATTTGTTTTACCCTTTTCCACAACAGAGGAGTGACAAATCCAAACGACACTGTTAGATGAATTTCACCTATTTCACTTAATTTTTTTTAATTCCTTTCATGTTTAGAAGTTCTTCTGATTTTGATTTTTTTTAATGATGTTTACCTACACAAAAAAATTACGTTTTATTTTACTAGGAGTCTATTTTAAAAAGAGAGTTGAGCCTCCTATTTCACAGGAACGTCCCTGGATGTACTTTAGACTTTGATCTTTGTGCTTTAGACTCTGATCTTTAATTTGCTTCACTTTGTTATCAGATTACAAGTAATAAAATTGTTGATTCAAAGCTGATTGTATTCTCAACATATATATATATATGTGTGTGTGTGTGATTTTTCTATAACCAGAAGATGACTAGCTAAAGGATGCTGTCACTGTCACTTATTCTATGGAACTTTAATACATGGTTGGGACCATAACGTCGTTGCTTTGCTAAGGTATGCTCACTTTGTTTTATGACTTACTCTAGTACTAGTAAGCATATTTCCTCGTTCATCAGTTGATAACTCATTTTGTGCTTTCCATGATGGTTGACACTTAAATGGTTATTTCTAAGTCACAACTGCTTAAGTTACTGAAGTAAAGTAGTAAATAACACAGACTTTGATTAACTTTCGCAATACTTAATTAAATTAGTTAACCAACAATTGTTCTTTTGCTTTATCATCATAATTTCTTTTAGGAAAATGATAAAAGGCACGACAAAATTTTCGTTGAAATTGCAAGAACTGTTCCTCTCGATAATTATCTTGTTAGACAGTAATGCTTTGACATTTGGCACTTGATCTTATGATGCTTTATGTTTAACTCCGCTGATTCCCCAAATAAAACATGAATTTGGAGCATCTTAGGGGTTGTGATGCTTTTTTTTTTGGTACAGGGTTGTGATGCTTTTGTTTTTTGCTTTTATCGTTGCAAAAATGACATGGTGCTACTACCAACAACAACAATTTTAGATTATGAGTAATTTATAGTTTATTATATTATATTTATATATCTTAATTTATCTTTATCTTATAAAACTAGAGTAATATCTCAACTTCGTCCTTGAATTATTAAAAATCAGCCAAATTCATCCCTGAATTTTGCGAAATAACTATTTACTCCCTGAATTTACAAAATGTCAATCAAATCAGTCCCTCCGTTAAGTTGGTATGTTAACGGAGGTAATGTGTAATGTTAACCTCTTACAAGGCTTACCACGTTAGATGCCCCGCAAGCCGGGACAAAATTGATTGATTTACAGAAAATTGCCAATGACCAAATTGATGGATTTTACGAAAATTGCCAAGGACCAAATTGATTGATTTACAGAAAATTGCCAATGACCAAATTGATGGATTTTCAGAAAATTGTCAAGGACCAAATTGATTGATTTTCAAAAAATTCCCAACAGCTCTTTCTCCTCTTTCGCATTAACGGCTCTTTCTTCCCCAAATATATAAATTTGGAACCCTAATGTTATAATTTGTCACCTAGAGTTCAAAATCCCCTAATTTATTCCATGAATTGATGTCAATGTTCTTCCCCAATTTAAAAAACTTAAAACCCTAATTTTTTTGATTCAATTCGAAATTCAAAAATCAGTGGTCATTGTTGAAGATTCGGTGTTCAGAAATGATGGTGGTGGGCGTATGGGCAAAAACAACTACAACAGTCGGTCTTCATCTTCAAACTCTATGTACAATGATGAGGTGAGAAAGCTTCAATGTTGGCGTCCTAGAATTTGTGTTGTAAGAAAATCCAGCACTGTCAATAACCCAGGAAGGCCTTCATATGCCTTCCCTCTGCCAAAGGTTTGTTTAACAATGGTTATGTGAATGGTTTGTTTAAATAGTACTGATTTTGTCTTTTGATTGTATAGGATGATGGTGAAAATTATAAATTTTTTGTGTGGTTGATGAAGCTGAAGAACTAGGTTATTTTAAAAACAATGGTGTTGGTCATGGAAGAAATGCAAGGTTGATGGAGAAGCCAAATGATAGTGGCAGAGAAGAGGTTTGGAGGGCAAGGTAGATAGATAAAGTTGATTGTGTAGGAAGTGAACTTAGGTTGATTAAGATATTGATAGAAGTATTTTGTTTGATGGAGTTGTTTAAAATGCTATTGTATTGTGCCAAGTCCATGTAATGTTGTAATGAAAAGAGGTTGTCAATGAATGAATCAAACCCTTCTGTCAAAAAATTTCAATCAAATTGGTCCTTGAATTATATGC
>Ga0228711_1001642_pt1 | contig 33367 bp, 24 predicted proteins | sample MedpolnodulmetaG_2_FD_177996 | JGI IMG/M metagenome (GOLD analysis project Ga0228711, IMG submission 177996) | Root nodule microbial communities from Medicago polymorpha collected in Santa Monica, California, United States - brown nodules | ecosystem: Host-associated > Plants > Roots > Nodule... | reverse complement strand
TGTTGTACACTTCGTACACTGTACTTTGTCAACTCTCTTAAGCTTCTGGTGAAGTAGCTTCTGATGAGATGCTTGTGTTGTTCTTGCTTCTAATGTCCTTGCTTCTGATGACATCATCTTCAGGTGCGCATTTCTTCAGGAGCATTTTCTTCAGACGCATTTTCTTCTGATGCTTTAAGCTTCAATATAAATTCCTTTGTTCTTTGACTTGTTCAACCAGAACCTTTATGAATAAGACTTTGATTGAGGTCCTGTACACTTGAACAAATGTTTAGCATATCCAATTGACAATTTTTTATACCTTGTTATCATCAAAACTTAAAAGGTGATTTTGCGAAACACCCTTTGTTCCAACAACCTTCTCTCACTAGAAGTATTTAGAGAAAGAAAACAGTTTAAGTTTTGTTTGTTTTTTTGTGAAGAGCCTTTTTAAGCTGCCTTATTCCAGCCGGTCTGGCTTATCTTTTAAACCAAACGAATTTTTAAACCGGCCTCAGTTTTGAGTTGTTAGATCTTGGATCTCCGATCTATTGGCTGTGATGAGTTCCTCTGGAGTCAGATCTGAACCTTCTGATTCATCAGACAGTCCAGATCTATCCAGTCTGAGCCCACAGTTTTCTTTACTAAGCCCATTTCTGTTAAAAAAAAAAACTCTACTATTTTAGTAAATACACCACTATTTTTAATTCAACACCTCTTTTCCCTTAAAAATTATTTTCTCTTTGTGTTCTTTTTTTTTGTTTTATTTGTTTTAATTTTTTTATTTTAATGTTTTGTTATTATTTTTATCTTATATTTGCATTATTATTTAGAATCATATCATGCATATTTTAATTCTTGTCATTTATATTATTGTCATTGATTTTTATTACATTATTAGTGTGTATATAGGAAATAATGTAACATAATTCATGCATTTTATTCTTCTTGTTATTTACATTTTCTTGAGACTTTAGAATGTAAGTAGGAACCATGTAAATACCTATAAATGACAATATGCACCAACACTATCACACTTTATTTTTACCGCTATATGTTATGACCGCAAAATCTATTAGTGACAAACTAGGATTAACTATTGGACTAATTTGAGGACCTTAAAATCAAACCGCTAGTAAATTTAGGTTCATTCCGAGGACTTGAGAATTTACTTCGGATCCAACATCCTTTGTAAATTTCTCCACTTTATTTTATTACGCCACGTCGAAACGCTTAGATTTTTTAGTTTACTTTTAACTTAGAAAAACCATTTTCAAAAAACATTCAAATATTCCAAACACCAAAAATATTTTCTTAATATACCTTGGATTTTAACCCAAGAGATTCCTTCTTCCTTTTATTTCTTAATCAAATTTTAATATGTCTTAAACCATACATAGACTTGGTCTCTTTTAATTAAAATCAATCAAGCTCACTTCATTTTATTCTTCTTATGCCTTAACGGCTTCTTACCTCTTCTAAAAATATTTTCAAACTCTAAAATCAATCTAACTCATTACTCGCTTTTAAAAGTGAACTACATGATTTTGATCCCACTTTTGGGTATGTAGGCAAAAGACTTAGGTCTTTCCAAATCAATAAAAACAACAAAAAAACATGCTTCTTCTTCCCCCATTCTTCACACTTAGATTTTTTTAGGCTTTTTTTTACAAATAAATAAGCAAATAACTTAGCACAAGATAAAGTAGGCAAGAGGTTCCTGTGGGATACCATAGTTGTTTAGGGTGCGTGAAACCTTCCCTTTGCGAAACCAACCCCCGAATCCTTAATCTCTATAGGGTATTTCTTTCTTTTCCCCTTTCCAAATAAAAGATCGATAGTTCAAAGATTTACGATTCAACGCCAATCTAATGGCTTGATATCCAAAATCACCGAGCACAATTTGCATTAAGTATTTCTTGTGAGGTTCAAGGGTGTTATAAAATTCAATTCGAACGTGGTCCAGGTTCGACCTCTCAATTTCCCCACGTCTAACATATTCATTAATTTTAAAATAAATTTAATAATATAATTAATAACACAATATTTGTTATATTCCTTAAATAAACAATTAGAACGATTTCTAGCCCGTGCTTGGCATGAGTATCATACTAGTATTATATATTTAGCTTAAATATGTAAATAGTCTCTACAAACATGGCTCAGTTGAGTTTTCGTCCCTATACTTACTAATTCTACCAAACTTGCCATGCAATTACTAATCATTTGAGTTTTTGACATAATCTCATTTGATTACTTATGTGCCACATGATTAGTGATGTGGTGATGACATGGCAGAATCTGACTTGGAAAGAACATGGATGTCTCTTCAAATTTCACCTAAAATTACCATTTTGCCATTAATCAAACTAGAAAAGTAAGAAATGACCATTCTACCCTTTTCTTCTTCTTCTATCCTCAAAACCCAGATCTCTCTACATCTTCTTGGATAACTGTTGTTATTTATAGGACGGGTAACAATGGCAACATATAGATGCAAAAACCTGCTGATTTCATCAGATATCCCCTTCATCTTTTAAGGGAAAAATGAAACTAGACAAATGTAAAATGACTATTCTACCCCTTTCTTCTTCTTCCCACTCCAAAACCCAAATATCTTTTCATCATCTTAGATAATTGTTGTTGTTTAGAGGAGTGGTAACAATGGTAAAATCTAGATGCAAAATTCTGTTGATTTTATCAGATATCTCCTTCATCTTTTAAGGGCAAAATCTAGAATGGTCATTTCACACTTATTTAGTTTCATTAAAGGCAAAATGGTCATTTCAGATGTAATTTGTTGAGTCATCCATGTCCTTTTCGGTCAAATTCTTCCATGTCATCACCATGTCACTAATCATTTGCCACACAAGTAATCAAATGAGATTAGAACCAAAACTCAAATAATTAGTAATTGTAGGGCAAGTTTGAAAGGATTAGTAAGTATAGCGACAAAAACATTAGTGAGATCTATTTACAAGGACTAAACATATATTTAAGCCTAAATATTTTGACATATATCCGATAAAAAAATATTATCACGCCATATACTTAATTTACTTAGATTCATATGAATATCTTTTTTCTTCCATCAGCAAAAAAATAAATAATTGTCTTGCAAAGAAAAATGAAGTAAATACAACTAGGAAGATCTTTGATTCGAGTTATGTGAATACAATTTAGGAACCGAATTCAACATCATATAAAATACAATTAGAAAGTGTGTTCTGTCAAATAATAAATTGAGAGAAAAAATAATATAAAAGTCAAAAATAAATCACAAATATGAGTTTAACTCAATTGATAGAGACATTGCATAATACATGTAGAGGTCAGGGTTCAAACCTTTGACACCTAACTTCTCCACATTTAAAATGTGTGATCTGGCCGGAACGCTTCTTGACAGAAAAAAAAAAATCACAAAACACAAATTCCCATTCATTGTCACAAATTTGAATGTTTTGGTTTTGGATAAAAGAAAGACACAGCCGCCACAAGTAAGGACAATGACAGTCCCATTCTTGTACTCTCTTCTTAAAGGCCCGCATCACGTGGAAACCATCTGTTGTTTGTTGGTTTGGCATCGCTTCTAATGCAACTTCATGCATTATATACAGTTTATTTAACATATATGGTTATTATTTGTTAAAATAAATTAAACACAAAAAGACACCAAACATTTGTGTGTATGCAACACAACTATGCTATCTTGAAAACGACATATCTTAGGATTTCTGTCACAGATACCTCCTTCATTAACCTATCTGTATTATTCTTGTTTTATAGCTTTCTACTTTGTATATTTTAAGTTTTTTTTTTTTTAATCAATTTTTTTATTGAAGAAAATGATAAAAACAACTGTGGCACTGTGACATATACATTGGATTTTGGGCTTGGATTTTCTCCAACTTTTATTTCTGGCATAGCTCTATTTCAATGGACTTGTCATAGTATATATGCATTCCAATTTTTAGAATAGTAATCAATGCATTTCATTTAAAAATGACAGTGATTTTAAATTTCCAAAAAAGTATAAATAGTTAGTATTGTACTCTATTTTTTTCATAAAGGTATTGCACTATATATTAGTAACAAAGAGAAAAATAGAATTTATAAATAGAGAAAATAACATAAATTAGCATAATATAAAATAAAATAAATGTTTTCTTAGTAAAAAAAGAATAAAAAATAAAGTAAAATAATCTTTTTATATTCTTAATCTTGAGTACCCCTTACTAACATGAAGGTACAAAACTATTGGTACCTAAACATTTCGAAGAGTTAAAGTATTTTTTTTTTTTATAAACAAAGGAAATAAAGACATTTTTATTTTAAGAAAGGAAAATAAAGTCATGCTAACTAACAAAAGCGAGAAACCAAGTATGAGCATATGAGCTATTCAGAGGAAGGAAACCAAGTATTACCTACTTTCACCAATTTGACTATACATGCTATATTATGAACAAACTAATTTGATGTCAAGGCTCAGAAGTGTGTCTTTTTGGGATACTCTGAAAGGTCAAAAATATATAGAGTTAATAATTCTGAAACCAAATTGGTAGAAGAATTTGTACACGTCAGATTTTATGACAAAAATCCTGACAGTAAAATGTTAGAGCTGGTTGAAAGTTGTGCAAAAATACAGGTATTTGAAGATGCATCAGAATTAACACGTCTGAACCTGTCATAGAAGCTCCAGAACAAGCCAATTCGTCTTAAGTACCAGATACCGATGCAATTCCTGGAGCAAATCCTGAAGTTGAAGATTTTGAAGAAGAAGCCCATAATGATTTAGAAGAAGATGCTATATTGAAAAGAACCTTCAAATATAGTCATCTCATCCAGACGAACTCATAATTAAAAGTAAAGATAATCCTCTAAAAACAAGATCAACATTCATAAATAAATCCTTGTTAGGACTAATCTCTCTAGTTGAGCCTACCTCTATTGATGAAGCTTTGAAAGATGATGGATGGATTGTAGCCATGCAAGAAGAACTGAATCAGTTCGAAAGAAATGATGTTTAAGATTTAGTTGTCAAACCCCCTCAGAAGAACATCACTGAAACAAAGTGGGTCTTCAGAAACAAACTCAATGAGCAAGGCGAGGTGGTTAGGAATAAGGCTAGACTTGCAGCTCAAGGGTATAATCAACATGAGGGTATTGACTATACATCCTTTGCACTTGTTGCAAGGTTGGAGGCAATAAGATTACTTTTGTCCTACGCTTACAACCATGGTATCATTCTATGTCAAATGGATGTTAAGAGTGCCTTTCTAGATAGTGTCACATTTGAAGAAATGTATGTGAAGCAACCACCTGGGTTTGAAGATTCAAAAAACCCAGATCATGTTTTCAAGCTTAAGAAGTCTCTCTATGGTCTGAAACAAGCTCCTAGAGCATGGTATGACAGACTTTGTAATTTCTTACTTGAAAAAGGGTATAAAAGAGGACAGGTTTGTTGGAACAAAATGTGTTTAACATACATTACCCTTTAGATTTTTGATGATAACAAGGTATTAAAAATTGTCAATTGGATATGTTAATATTTGCTCAAGTGTACAGGACCGGAGACAAAAACTTTGATATCTTATAAGGTTTTGAAAGAACAAAAGAGAGCAAAGGAATCAACAAGAATAAAGCTTGAAGCATCTGAAGAGAAGTGCTCCTGAAGTCAAGTGCTCCTGAAGTGATGACGTCATCAGAAGCAGGTTCATCAGAAGCATCCCATCAGAAGCGATATCACCAGAATCTGAAGTTCATCAGAAAATGAGAGATTTAAAGCTTCAAAAGCTATTCAATGGAATCAATCACGTCTAGCATTATAGAAGACCAGAAGAGTAAAGCAACGACTATTTTTAAAAGGATTTGAGGGCATTGGATGCTTGTTCTTTGAAGAGCGTTGACAAAGGACAATTGTACGAACTTTACAACCACTATCTCCACTACTATGTTTTTCCCTGCAACAAGACAAGAATAACAGCTATGCCTACAACGATGTTCCTTCATACTTGGAATGGTTTTGAAAATGATCCTTCATAGGACAATAACCAGACCAGGCAAAAGATCATTGGTGATTGATCAAAGCTTCAAACGTCTTTTTGATATGCTGGCATTTTTCCAACGTATCTTTCACACCTCTATATAAAGGAGTGAAGACCTGATGTTTGGATATGCAGAAAAACACACAAAAACAAGACTCATACAACAATTCACAAGTGCCAAACTTTGTTGATATTGTTTTGCATCTAAAGTCACTTAGAATTTCTTATCAAAGTTCATATCTTAGAAATTTTAGAGTCTTAAGAGTTTGTATCTAATTTGTATTGTGAACACCACTGATTGTATATCAAGTGTTCAAACTCAAACAAACTTCTTTGTAATTCTGTTTGAATAGAAGTCTCTTTCTTGTGTGCTTGAGCAATAGATGTCTCTTGCAGTTATGCTTGAGCATTGGAAGTCTCTTGCAGTTGTGCTTGAGCATTGGAAGTCTCTTAACTGTGTTCAGGAGCATAGGAAATCTCTTGCAGTTGTGCTTGAGTAATTTGAAGTCTCTTGCTAGTTGTAGCATTGAGCAGTTGTAATCAGATATTACATTCTTAGTGAACTCTCCTTGGAAATGCAAGGGGGACACGACTACTTCTGGTTTGTGGAAGGAACCTGTATAATTGCTATGTGTCTTTGTTCTCTTTCTCTCTCTCTCTCTGTTTATCCACTGCATTTAGATTCTGATTATCACTTCAGAAGCTGAACTCTATCTGCTTCTGATCAGTGACTTCAGTAGGAGAAAACGAAGAAAAAGTAAACACAATTCAACCCCCCCTTCTTGTGTTTTTCTCACCTTCAATTGGTATCTAGAGCCTTGGTCTGTTGTCTTAACACTTAACAGTGTAACAAAAAAAGATCTGAGAAAAACTAGAACCATCGTCATTGTACTTGATTCTATAAACCCATCTGCACCCTATAGGCTTAACTTGTGAAGGAAGATCCACTATTGTCCAAGTACCAGTTTGATCAAGAGCATTAAGTTCAAGTTGCATAGCTTGTTTCCAACAGTCAAATTTGATGGCCTCAACATAGGATTTTGGTTCAATTTGAGAAACAAGAGACAAAGCAAATATATGTTGTGAGTTAGATAAACTTGTATGTGAAATAAAATTGGATAAAGGATATGAACTGAAAGTTTTATTAACATGAGAAGCAGAAATAGTAGATGAAGGGCAAGTATAGTCTTGTAGATAAGATGGAACTTTCTTAGTTCTAGAGGAGACTCTAAGAGTGGGAGAAGAATTAGTTGTGGATGATGGTGAAGGGTGGATGGTGTGGTCAGTAGGTTGAATGGGTGTCATGGGAGGAGATGATGAAGGTGAAACTGGTTGAACCATAGCAAGTAATGAAGGTGATGGTGAATGTATTACCAATTAGGAGAGATATAAGGTAAAATAAGTTCATGAAAATCAACATTTCTAGAAACAAATATTTATCTAGTGTCAAGGTTATAGAGAACATAGCCTTTAGTACCTGACTTGTACCCTAAGAAAACAGACTTTCTTGCTCTAGATTGAAGTTTTGATCTATGAGCAAGAAGAGTAGAAGCAAAACATAAACAACCAAATACTTTGAAGGAATGTATGTCAGGTAAGAAACCATACAAGAGTTGATAAGGAGATTTTTGTTTGAGAATGGGAGTAGGCACTCTATTGATTAAAAAAATAGCATGAATCACAGCATATGACCAAAAAAAATTGGGAAGTTTAGATTGGAAAAGTAAAGCTCTAGCAACATTAAGGATATGTTGATGCTTTCTTTCCACTCTACCATTTTGTTGAGGAGTTTCAACACATGATTTTTGGTGTATAATACCTTTAGATGCATAAAATTCAGGAAGAAGGAACTCAGGGCCATTGTTTGATCTTATGTATTTGGGAGTAATTTGATAATGAGTATGAATCAATGTGACAAAATATTTGACATGACCAGAAACTTCTGATTTATTTTTGAGTAAAATGACCCATAAAAATCTACTAAAATCATCAACAATGATGAGGAAACACTTGTGGCCATGAACAACAATAACAGAAAGGGGGCCTCAAATATCAAAATGCAATAGTTCAAATTTAGAAGAAGCAATAGAGGTACTCAAACTGTAAGGCAATTTTCTTTGTTTTGCAAAGTGACAAATGTCACAAACAACTTTATTATCAATAGTAATAGAAGTGTACAAATTATGCATCATGGACAATCTTTGATTAGACAAATGTCCTAATCTAAAGTGCCAGATTGCATTGGAAGGAATACTAGAAACATGATTATTTGAAGAAAATGAAACAACATAAGAAATGGAATGAGCTTGAGGTGGAGCAGGAGCAGAAGGATTCAATCCATAGAGACCATCACAGAGATTACCCGAACCAATCATCTTTTGTGTTTTCACATCCTGTATCACACATGTATTGAGCAAAAAATGAACATGCTAAGGTAAAGATTGACAAATTTTAGAAACAGATATGAGGTTAACTTTGAAAGAAGGAGAATATAAGACATGAGTGATGTGAAAATGAGGTGAAAAAACAACAGTACCAACATATTGAACAAGCACAGATGAGCCATTTGGCAAATTGACATTAATAGGTTTGATTTTATAATAGCAATGAAACAAATGTAATGAAGAACAAATATGTTCATTGGCTCCAGAGTCAATGAGCCAATGATCAGATGGAACATGTAAAGAGCAAGAGAAAATAGTGTTTATACCTGAAGTGAAATCAATTGAAGAAGGGAAGGATGTAGCAATATGATTGGTGCTAGTAGGGTTAGAGGGAATTGCTGAAGGCACCAAAGATGATTGTTGAAGCAAGGATACAAGATGAACATATTGCTTGAGTCAAACCAGTCTGGGAAACAGAAGAAGTTCCTTCACTAGAGGTAGTAGAAATGGAATCCATAGCATGCTTAGAGTTAACAACATTAGAAGAAGCAACAGGTTTATTAGTATTGGGATATCCATGTTTTTGGTAGCAATACTCCACAGTGTGGTTGTTTCTATGGCAAAAGGTGCAATACCTAGATTTCTTTTTGGATTGAGGAGCACCAGATACTTTACCATGCATAAAAGTTTTTCTTACATTTGAAGCATTAACCAAAATACTAGAATCTTCAGTAGAAACAGGTGGAGTAAGTGCAACATTATTGCTTTCTTCCTGAATCACCATAGAATACACTTTGTTTATGGATGGAAGAGGATCCATGAGAAGAACTTGAGTCTTCAATACTGAAAAATTATCATTCAAACCAGTGAGAAATTGAATCACTTGATCTTCCATTCTAAAATTGCGAGCAGCACGCATGGATTCACAGCGGCATGGATAAGGGCAAGTACACATAAGCATGGGACGATGAGAGTTAAGCTCCTCCCAAAGAGACTTGATTTATGTGAAGTCATCAAGCACAGATTTAGCACCCTGTTTCAAATTGTTGATTGAAGAACGAAGTGAAGCAACACAAATTCGATCAACCTTCGCAAAAAGGTTCTTGTAATTCAATCCAAGCGTCAATAGCATACTCATTAAACACAGTAGTTTGAGCAATTTGTGGTGAAACCGAGTTTATAATCCAAGAATGAATCAGATTGTTGCAACGTTCCCACACATTTTTGTTCAAATCGTCCATTGGAGGAATTGGAACAGATCCATCAACAAAACCAAATTTGTTCTTCGTTCTAAGAGCGCGTTTCATAGATCGACTCCATGCGAGGTAGTTGGAACCAGTGAGAAGTGGTGTAACCGTAACTAAATTTGGTCCTTCACTAGGATGTACATAGTAAATGGTATCAGTGTTAGGTTGTTGAACAATAATCGGAGCAACGTGAGGTGGCATGATGAAGGAACAATGAAGAAGATGAAGCAAAAAACAGAGGATGCAATGAAAATTGCAGAAAATTCAATTCGCCAAAGAAAGCGAAGAAAAGAAACGAAAAGATGAAAATAATGACGAATCAAGGAAGAAGAAGAAGAATCACAAAGGATTCTATAAGAAATCAAGCAAGAACGAAGGAAAAAGGAAAGCTTGCGAAGTAAAAGGATCGTAACAGACTTTCTCTTTCATGATGAAGAGAGAGAACAGAAAAACTGATACCATATTGAGAAATTGTGAAAAAGGGAATTGATTCATTGAATTGAATATGAGAGTGCATCATAGTATATATACATTTATGAATTGTACTATGTAATCTCAAGTGTACTACACAAATATCAAAATGTACTACACTAATTGAGTTGCTTGTACTTCAAGTCACTTGTGTTCTCATGCTTCATAGTTGTAGATGTTGTACTGTGTAATAACTCTTGCATGCATGCAGCATCACAAACATAAACATGTTCTTCTTCTTCTTTTTATTAAAAATATTAATATGTACTTATCCATATATTTATATACTCTTCAAACAGAAATGGAGATCAGCTATACTTCAAAGTGTTTATATGTTCTTTTTACTGTGCTAACATTTGAAAATTAAGAACGGTGTTTTTTTTTATAAAATTTAAATTTTGATTAAAAGTAAAAATATAAATATTTTTTGCTTTCAAATTATAAAAAATCAAACTAACCATGATTATCTATTTCAATGAAACCAACAATTGAATTCAAATCGAGTCTTTACACTCCCCTCTCCTTAAAGATGCTTGAATTACACTCCTCTCCCCTTTTATGTTAAAATATACACTTTCCTCCCCTCTTATTCAAAACATATTAGAAAATATTTCACTCCCCTCCCTTGAGAGAAGCTTGAATTACATTTCCCTCCCCTTTTATGTTAAAATCTACGCTTTAGTCCCACAATTTTTATTTTTATTTTTATTTTTAATAATCTAACACACTTAAAAGAAAAATCGCATTGTGGGTTCATTTTTGAAGGTGAGAAAAACAAAAGAGGGGGGCGGGGGGTTGAATTGTGTTTGCTTTTTCTTCGTTTTCTCCTACTGAAGTCACTGATCAGAAGCAGATAGAGATCAGCTTCTGAAGTGACAATCAGAATCTAAATGCAGTGGATAAAACAGAGAGAGAGAGAGAGAAGAAAGACACAAAGCAAATATACAGGTTCCTTCCACAAACCGGAAGTGGTCCTGTTTCCCTTGCACTTCCAAGGAGAGTTCACTAAAAATGTAATATCAAATTACAACTGCTCAATGCTACAACTAGCACGAGACTTCAAATTACTCAAGCACAACTGCAAGAGATTTCCTATGCTCCGGAACACAGTCAAGAGACTACCAATGCTCAAGCACAACTGCAAGAGACTTCTATTGCTCAAGCACGCAAGCAAGAGACTTCTAATCAAACAGAATTACAAAGAAGTTTGTTTGAGTTTGAACACTTGATATACATTCAGTGGTGTTCACAATACTAATCAGATACAGACTCTTAAGACTTTAGAATTTCTAAGATATGAATTTTGACAAGAAATTCTAAGTGACTTTGGATGCAGAACAATAACAGAGTTTGGCACTTTGTGAATTGTTGTATGAGTCTTGTTTTTGTGTGTGTCTGCATATCCAACTAGCAGGTCTTCACTCCTTTATATAGAGGTGTGAAGGATACGTTGGAAAATTTCCAGCACATTAAAGAGTTGTTTGAATCTTGATCAAAATCACCAATGATCTTTTGCCTGATATGGTTATTGTCCTATGAAGGATCAATTTCAAATGCATCCCTAGTTTGAAGGAACATTACTGCAGGCATAGCTGTTATTCTTGTCTTGATGCAGAGACACGAACAGAGTAGTGGAGGAAGTGGTTGTACAGTTCGCACAATTGTCCTTTGTCAACGCTCTTGAGAGAACAAGCATCCAATACTTTCAAATCCTTTCAAATTGATCGCTGCTTCACTCTTACAGTCTTCTGCAATGCTGGACGAGATTAAATCCATTAATCAGCCTTTGAAGCTTTAAGTCTTTCTCCTCTGATGAACTTCAGCTTCTGGTGATATTGCTTCTGATGAGATGCTTCTGACGAACTTGCTTCTAATGACATCATCACTTCAGGAGAACTTTTCTTCAGATGCTTCAAGCTTTAATCTTGTTGATTCCTTTGCTCTCTTTTGTTCTTTCAGAACCTTATAATATATCAAAAACTTTGTCTATGGTCATGTACACTTGAACAAATATTATCATATCCAATTGACAATTTTTAATACATTGTTATCATCAAAACTCTAAGGGTAATGTATGTTAAACACATTTTGTTCCAACAATTTTAATATAATCAAATTTTTAATACATATCTTTCTCTGTTTTTATTCACAATTTCATTAACATATAGTTTTAAGCCCTATTATAAAATATGAAACAACCCAAAATAAAATTAAAATATGTGAAAAATTACTAAAGTCGATTAAGTGTGGTTATTTAAAAGTGAATTTTATACTTTAAATTATAAAATTAATAACAAAATATTTAAATTTAATTGTTATTGACATTTAAATTATAGAGAAACAAATTTATATTTTTTAAATGGTGATTCAAAATTAATATAAATTATACAAATATTTATTTATGTTAAAATAAATTAAAGTGTAGTCCATATTTAATTATTAAGGGAGATGGTTGTAATTCAAACATCTTATAGGGGAGGGGACTGTAAATTTTACTTTTCAAGGGAGGGGAGTGTATATTTTAACATAAGAGGAAAGAGGGAGTGTAATTCAAAAATCTTTGAGGAGAGGAGAGTGTAATTTACTCTTAAATATTTGCCAACTAAACCAATCTTCTAGAGTATGTATAGATTATAACTTTAGGGATGATTTCAACAGAGACACATTAGGGACTAAAAAAATATTATGTTTTATGTAGAAGAAGTTGAATTTAAATGTTTTAAAGTGTCGCGTACATTATTCTCATAATTTATTAAAATCATAATAAATTCTAACCAGCACAAGAAGTGTTAGGGTAGGAGTGTTATAATAGCAACGTATAAAGGATAGATGGAGAGTCCTCAATGGAAAACTCAAACACCCGTGCATCAAAGACAAAATCCAAGCTGTTCATCGCACCACATAAACAGTGTTTACATCTTAAGAAGATGGATTCTCATGATATATAGTTCCCTTTCAGCTTCTTTAAGTGTCTTAAACAAATTTGTTAAGATTTCTTTAACTTTAAAACAAAAATATTAAAAGAGCTACCATATCTCATTCTCTCACATGAATTCCCTAAAAAAATAAAGAACTCGAATTTATTTTTCTCGAAAATGACCTTTTATTAGTTTTTTTTGAAACATTAGTTTTTCTTGTTGTTAGCCAAGAATTTCCATTTCGATTCAAATCTGAAACCATATAAAGTGGCACGAGGATGGCAACGCTCCCCACGTGACATCTACCCTACATACACAACTATTTTTTTTTTTTGGACAGAGACACATAAATTTCTTTTTATTGGTTTTAATTTAAATGTGCATATCGTATGTAGGCCTCACAAGTAAGATTCATAATGAATTTCAAATATTCAAAAATTGTCTTGAAACAATACGTCAGTTGTTATTTTTAGGGAAAATACGTTAGTTGTTGTATTTATAACATTATTTTTTATTCTTTCTATTTTACATGTTGTTTCCTTTTTTATGTTTATTTCTAGGTACTAATAGAATATAATAATAAAATAAATGTACTATATTCTATTAGTACATGTAAATAAACATATAAAAGGTAACAACATAAAAAAAATTCTTAATAGCAGTTTTAGCCCCCTAACTTTCTCAAAGATGCAATTTTGGCCCTCTAAGTTTTGCATTTGTGGCAGTTTTAACTCCCAAGGCGAATTTTGACTTGGTCTACGCTCACGTGGCATCCTAAATGAGGTGCCACGTCTTATTTTTTATTTTGCCAAAAATTGGCCTTGGGAGGCCAAAACTGCCACAGATATAAAACTTAGGGGGTGATTTTGTAGTTTTTTCTTAGAGGGCCAAAATCGCAACTTCGTGAAAGTTAGGGGACGAAAACTGCTATTAAGTCTAAAAAAAATTATTTCATAAAAAGGAACTAATAATAAAATAAATGTACTTGGGTCTTTGGCCCTTTTTGGCAACAAAAAAAAAATAAAAATATACTAAATTCATGTAAGTATAGACATCTTATTTTTGGTGTACAAAGCTAAAACAAAAGAGAAAAAGGAAACCAAAAGAAACAGAAAAAAGAGACTACACTGTCAAATAAAAAGTTTCAGCTGCATCACTCCGAAGAAAACTCAAATGATCCGTCGGAGAAGACTCGTGATAAAGAAACTCAAAGCTTGATGAGGCACCAAGCTTAGCCAAAAAGTCTACACGTTGATTCCCTTTCCAGAGGGTGTGATTCATCGTAACATTTCCTTGCTCCAATAGCTCTTTTATATCTTGAATCAAAACAATATAAATATAAAACCTCATGGGGGGACCATTAAGGATGTTGATACAATGAAGAGAATCAGAGTAACACTAAATTAGAAATACCCATGTTCTTGGCTAGCAAAAGGCCCTGATATATGGCATAGAGATCATCTAGAAATGCATGTTTTCCATTCAATTTATCTTAATTTTTCTCAATTCTTACATCTCAACCATAAATTCAATATTTTTTTTTATAATTTTAAATCTCTTTTTATCTCTCAGGCGTAGTTGTATCAATTGAAAAAATTTAAGAAAAAGTTTCACCAAATGAAAAGAATAAATGTACTTATAGAATAATAAGTTTTATTAGTTTCATTAAATTATTTACTAAAAATGGTTTAAGTCCTACCTTTTTTTAATTTTATTTAAACTATTTTTTACTAAAATTAGTAGAGGTCTACGTTTGTACCATTTTTTTTATAGGGGAACATTTATACGATTTTTTTATACTAAAAATAAATGATATTCATTCATTTAAATTGGTAAAATACATCGATACAATACAAATTCTCAAAAACTAAAAATGATGAATATGCGAACAAACTCACATCATCCATGTTAATAGCATAAAACGGCAAAGTCTAAAAGACTAAACACATGACTATATTCAAGTATCCGGAATATCCATGTCTCAGGATCTGGAACGTTGACAGCGTCAAAGTCATTGATTGGATCTGCACCGGATCGAAACTGATCTGACAATCTAAACTGAACAAATAACTAAATGAAACAAGAAAGACAAACAACGCTGCACAAAAACGACGAACAGAACAACGTCACACTAAGACGAAGAAATCACAAAAGAAAAATGAAATAAATATGAAAATCTGTTATTTCAAAAAAAGGGAAAGAGAAAAAAGAGTTAAACGGGTGATTTTGGGTCAAAAAATCACCCCTCTTTAGTGAACAACAGATAAGAAACTCTTTTAAAAGGTTCATGTTAGACATGTTCATAATCTTATATTCGACTTATTTTTGTGTCTATGATAAATAATAATTAATATATTTGTTAAAAAATATAAATATTATTGAGAAAATAGTACACTTTCGTCCCAATTTATATGTCGTTTTTGAGCATTTCACACGTATTAAGAAATGTAATTATTTTTGTATGGGAAAAATATTTTATAAGGTGTTTTACAAAATTGTCCTTAATAAAAGTTATGAAAAAATAAATTAAAGAATTGAAAGAAGTGAGTGTAATAAATAATTAAGAGTATAATTGAGGTCAGTAATATTAATTTTTATTGATATTTTAAACGACTTATAATTTGAAATAAATGTTTTTTTGAAGTGACTTATAATTTGAAATAGTGGGAGTATTCAGTATTGTATTTATCTAACATAAATACATAATAAAAGGAATGGATTTTTCAATAAAAGCGACATTTGCAAAGAAACATATAGAATATTATGCGGAGAAAGACAAAAGTCACTTGTCTTTATTGATAATAATTGTGTCTTATTTATTGGAAGAAGATATGGAGTGAAGAAAGGAAAAATTGTAACAATCAATCAACAGCAACTGCAGTAGACGCAATTTAGACTGTTCGTTGCTAAATGACAATCTCAATCTTATTGAATCTAAAATATTATCTTTAATATCTGCTCTATGAACTAGCTAGAGTTCTTAGGATACTGCAATGTTGTTACAGCAGCTGTTTGCTGAACTATCATTTTGTCTTATTATATCTCAAATTTTCATTCCATGCAAACAAACAAAATTTGAATAATTTTGCAATGCATTTAACATATTTCCCAAAAGGTAAATATAATGTGAGAAAAAATGTTTTAAAGGTAGACCTTTATTTTTTTTAGTAAAAATTGAATTTAATAGCAATAAAAAATGAAGAACTAAAATAATATTTTGATAAAATTTATGAAATATAATAGATTTCAACATTGGGTCCGGTTTATAATTAGACAGTCCCATAGTTTGTTATAAATACTAAAAAGACAGTTATTGTGTTTTAATTATTTTATAAAATTGCATTTCGAAAAATTTGAAAAACAAATTAAACTTTTTTAGAAAACAAAATAAAATGTTATCAATCTTATATGAACAAAAAATATTGTAAAATATGAAGAAAAAAAAAGCTTTGATCATCATCAAGAAGAAAAAAGAAGATTATTTCATGTTCAATAAGAAAAAAAGAAGATTATTTCATGTATGGGGAAGATTATTTCAAGGTGTTAGTGTTCCTCAGATCATTTGGTTACAAGATTCTCTCTTCAACTTTGTGGTTTTCGGGTCGAGACTTGGTGTCTCAATATTAAAGATTATTTCAAGGTATTTTAGATGGGTTGCAAGATTCTTTCTTCAACTTTATGGTCTTTGGGTCGAGACTTGACGACTCCATGTTGAAGATTATTTCAAGGTATTTTTGATGGAGAATGAATTCCTAAATGATTAGTTGTACGATCTGACGAGTTAAAGGACATAGAAAATGTTATACATCATGAAGGTATGGGATCAATCTCTGAAAATTAACACAAGTATGTTAACTTAGCGACAGTTGGTTTGTCTTTTTCTTTGTTGAACAATCAGTTCGAAAATGAAAATAAAAGTTTATAATCAATTTTTCTAGGAAAAAAGGCTTTCACACTCTCTCTTTCTCCCCGTAATTATCGATGGTTGAGATTGAGAATTTTTTTAGTCAAGTAATTTAATATCTTGAATTCATTTTTAAGGTGAAGAGGAATGCTACCAACATTCACTTCACGCCAACCTCTCTACATATGCATTGTATTTATCAACTGCATTATGCTATGAGAGACGTTAAGATTGATGATCACTATTTAATAAACACAACATGAGTTAATAATGTCCTACATGATCATTAGCTTCCTCATGCTTTACTAAGTTGGCCATTTGAGCACCATCAGGACCATATATGAAAACGCCAAAAGAAGTAATTAAGAAGAATGACCGAATCTATCTTGTCCCATTGAAATAAAATAGTTAAAAGTTAATATATTCTATTTTTTTACTTGAAATCTTATTCCATAATTACGTGCCAGGATGTTCAACACACACTACAGTGTAATAAAACGCACAAAATCTTATTAATTCTGTGATTTGTCGTTTCTTTTGTTAGATTATGTGGGGAAGTGTGCAGAGAAAATCGACAAAAATTTATCATGTGTGTAATAATATAAAGTATATATCAAGAGATCTACTTCCTCCGGTCTCAACTGTAAACAAATTTTCACTTTTTAGATTCATTCAATAAATAATGTGGTCCATATTATAGACTATGTACATCATTTATTGAATGAACTTAAAATGTAAAAAGTTGCTTACATTTGAGATCGGAGGGAGTAGTAACCTTTATTCTTTTGTATATATAAAAAGTAACCTTTATTCATTCGAGAGAGAGCAGTAGAAAAAACAGTAGTCAAAGACAATTTTTTGTCCACAATATGATGGGAATAAATAACATAAAGAAAATATGCAGTTGAAAACAAATTCTCTAATCTTGTAAGTTGTAAAATTTGTCTAGGGCAACAATAAATATATAAGAAACAGCACAATTCGATTCAAGCGCCCAAAGGATAATAAGTTCTGGAAAAAAAGGAAAATGGTAACAACCGTCCGTTAATTGTTAACGAAACAAATATAATATATGTATTTTGAAACTTGTCTAATTATTAGTTTAACAATTTTAAAAATGTTAATCTCAATTCAAAACTTCTACTTATAGGTTCTTTAACAAGTGTTTTAAAGACCGTTGCTAACCAAATCTGATGTTTTTTGTTTTTGAAGAAAACCAAATCTGATGTTTTAACGTGAAATCTCCTCTAAATAAAAACCATGTCGGTATAACTGACATACTATTGAAATAGATATAGAGAAAATGAAAGGTAGGGAGAGAGAGGTGGTGGGCGGCGGTTTTACTTGTGTTTCCCGCACCTGTATTCTTTATCGACGGAGAGATAGTCAAGGGGTAAGGGGTCTAGGACGAGACGGAAAGAGGAGAGTTGGTCGATCTAGTGGTCAACGGTATGCATCGGTGGAACAATCTAGGTTTTGGGGTGATAAGGGGTGCCAGTTTTCAGGAGAGGGTCGAACTAGGTACGCGACGAAAACTGTTCCAGTCAGGCATATGTACACTTTGCGGTTTGACCAAAATAGGTTAACAGCACCGTGAGAATCAGCAAAGGGAATTCCAAGATTGTGGGACAAGGGGTCTACGGCGGGGAGGAATTTTGAGCAACATGGATCGGATTCTAACAGGTGTGTAACATTTTACTTTATTAATATTTGATTGTCTGATTAGGCAAGTGTACCATATCGTTTACCAAGTAATAAAGTGATAAGTAGAGCATCGTATCCATAGGGATTGTCGTTTCGTCCAAACAATTCGCGTTACTTATTTGGGAACAAAATAATATAAAAGAGTTGAGGGTTTAAGAGATTTGCAATTTTTATCTGTTTGCAACATAGAAAGTTACCTGTTTTGGTTGCAGAAATGTTAACAGCGGTTAGGATTCTTTGAATCCCGCCTATTCATTTGTTGAAATTTAATAACAGTCAAGTCGCGTTCAGTTATTCTAAGTAGACTATCTAAGTTATGAGTCTGCCGGGACGTGATAACCTAATCGGTTTGTCATGTTGCACCTGCTGGTCGCGTGACGATCCTTACGTGTAGGGTCTTACTCTCTCGGCTGATTTCGGTCTATCCCTCCGCCTGTTGAGTTGCACCTGCTGGTCACACGGTGATCCTTACGTATGGGGTCTTACTTCCTTAGGGGTAATTGAAACATAAACTTAAGTTGGCGTTCCAAAATTTCCAAAGGTATGGTGCCCCTTGTTCCTAAAGGTTTTCCCATCTATAAGTCTTAGAAGTACATAGCACACTCTCCCTCTCGGTAGTTCTACAAACGGACAACCCTATCAACGTCTACCTTACCAAGGTGCAAGGAGAATGGAGTTACGAGGCTGTTTTAAGTCGTGAAGTCACTTGTTTCCTTAATTAATAACTAGTTACATCCTGGGTTCAACAAATTTTACTTAGTATTAGTTATGTCACTTCATAAGTACTTACTACCAAGGTCAACTTGCTTTCGGTATCGTTCGCTAGTTACCAATTAATTACTTCCTTGTTAGACAGATATAAATATCAAGATATACACATCAATATTAGGCCTTGTCACTACCTAAATGCGTAAACTAGGGTTGCGCTCCAGAGGAGACAAACCTTACGCATTACTGTAAAACTAAATAGCGAACAAAAAATAACTAAATAAACGACTTTAAATTATATAATTATCCAACAAATAAAATAGAGGTTCATCTTAGAACCCTAACCTAAAAAGATTTAGTTACCCATGGTAACTAAAAGCTAATTACAAAACAAATAAAACTTACCCTAGAAAAACGTGGAGAAAGGAGAGAGAAACATCTCTTGAAAGCTCCTAGTGACTGTCTTCCTCCTAAACTGCTCCAGATGCTACGAATAACGAAAGATGACTTGTTATCACAACCCCAAACTTAAATTGTTGCTTGCCCTCACGTAACGAAAGAAAAATATATTTTATTCTTTGCATTTTTTCAGGAAAAACATACCTTTCTGGAGTTGTGCTCAGAGCATCATTCATCACATCTACAACATTGACTAACTTGCCTTGTTACACTTAAGCGGGACAAACTTGGAGAAGATAGCTCATACACTCAACCACACTCTTTTCAATGACACACATTTGTATCTCCTAAAGCCAGTAGGGCTGGTCACAACATTTTCCCATTCTAGTTGTCACATGAATTTACCTTGTTGTGAATTAGAGACAATTCTAAACAGTCAGCCAAATTAAATTATATACACACTTTGAGGTCTTTCAGAGTTATAATGTGGCTTAGGTTAAGGGTGGATATATTTGGGAAAGTAGGCTAATAAAAAAACTGAAGTTAGATCGTCAACCTAAGAATTCCTACTAAACATTTATGAACTGCCAACCTTCCTTCCTTATATCAGACAAGATGGGTACTAAAGTAGAAGTATTTATCTCTTTTTTCCTTTCAAAATAAATAAGCATATTTTTGAAGAGATCAAGATTTTTGATGTTTTTGGCCCTTGATTTTTTTTAATTTTTCTGTTTTTTTGTGTGTAGACCCATGGTAATCTATATTGTTTCATTTTTTTTCTTTTTGATAAATAATTTCTACTGGTACCCCACCCCAAACTTAAAATGTTTCTAATTCCAAAGAGCAACCCCAAACATAGCTTCAAATAGTACAAAGACATAATAATTATCTATCTAACTCCAAGAGAAATCAAACAGATTGCATTTAAGGTTCAGGACTGTGACATGATTTGTCACTTAGTAACAACAAAAGAAGCTTGCATCTGGAGGCTCAAAGTGGTTTCACAAAGGATAATACGAATATAAAGGGTGGCTTGAAACGCTAAAGGTACCAAAGAAAAAATTGCCTCGTGTGTAATATAACTTAACCGATCGTCCATAAAGAACGAATGCAAATTCGAGCTAAAATAACATCCATATGGAACATTCATGATAGAAAGAATTATAATAATAGAATGGATAGGAAATATTTGGCTCTAAATCTCACTGGTTATGCTATTCAGAAAAGAGACGGTGATTATATGAGTACCTTATCTAGTAAGCCCCAATAGTTATCATGCTCTTGAATGTAAGGGTAAACTAGCCTCTACTGTAAACGTTCTGAAAAGACTTTATAAGATTAAAAAAAATTAAAGCATAAAACGAAATGTTATAAATGTAAATGAAAATAAATAAAATTTTATATGATAAAAGTTGAGGATTAGTAACAGGAAAGAAATGAAATTGATTAGAAAGGAAATCTCGGCTACAGACTTCAAACTGATTACAATTATACAGGTTCCTTCCACAATCCGAAAGTAGTTTTGTTCCCCTTGCACTTCCAAAGAGAGTTCACTAAAATCAATATCTGATTACAATTGCTCAAGCACAAAAGCAAGATACTTCGAACTACTCAAGCACAAAAGCAAGAGGTTTCCTATCCTCAAGCACAAATGCATGAGTCTTCCTTTGCTTAAGCACAAAAGCAAGAGATTTCTAAACAAACACAATTACACAGAAATATGTTTGAGGTTGAACAATTGATATACAATTAGTGGTGTTCACAATACAAATCAAATAGAGACTCTTACGACTTTAGAATTTCTAAGATATGAAAGTTGTTAACAAATTGTAAGTGAACTTTGATGTGAAAACAATTTCAGCAGAGTTTTGCCACTTGTAAAATTGATGTGAGTCTCATACAATCTTCAAGTATGCACTCCTTTATGTAGAGGTGTGAAAGAGACGTTTTTGATTGCCAGCACATCAAAAAGAGTCGTTGTTGAAGCTTGATAATCACTAATGATTTGTTGGTTGATTTGGCTATTGTCCTATGAAGGAACAATTTCAAATTCACTCCATGGATAGAGAGTAACCAGCGTAGTCACAACTGTTATCTTATACTACTGCAGACATGAGGAGTGGAGTAGTGGTTGTACAATTGTACTATGTCCTTTTTCTTGTGCTCTTCAGTGGATAAGCATCCAATGCCTTCTAAATCCTCTGAAATAGTTGTTGCTCCAGGCTTCCATTCCTTCTGCAATCATATGCATTCAAAATAACAACTTTTAACTACCTTCAGCTTCCAGTCTTCAGACTCTGATGAACTCCAGTTCTGATGGTTCTTCAGACTCTGATGACGTCAACTCCTGGTAGACATCTTCTGATAGTCTTCAGACGCTGTCCTCTTCAGACTCTATCTTGCAACACAAGCTTCATTTTTGTAAATTCCATTGCTCTCATTTGTTCTTCCATTCCCACCTATAAATACCCCTCCATACTTCCCTAATTCCTCACACCATATCACTTTCTCCCCCTCCTCACCCTCTCCCTCTCTTTTTCTTCTTTTTTGCTTCTATAGTCTCTAGGCTCTTTATACCCCTTTAGGTATATAGTAGTAGCTCTTGGGGGAAATAGTGGTCGGTCGAGTTGGGGAAAAAGACATCATCCCTTGAGGTAAAATTAGGTTTGCTTTCTTTTACTCCCAAAATCTTTTTACCGTGGGTAGAAAGAATCATCATGGGGGTATAAAAGGAACCAAATTTAAATTTGCCTTAAGGGATCTGGATGTCTTTTTCCCCAACAGGACTAATCACTATTTTCCCTAAGAGTTATTGCTATATACCAAAGAGGGTAAAAATAACTTTTTACCACAACAGGGTAAAAAGATAATAAGTAGATTAGTGAAATCAAATAAATTGTTGTAATGTTTGAATGATATTATAAAACGAGAGTTATATTTATAAATTTTGTTTTTTATTTGTAATTATATTTGCATTTATTTTATGTTTATGATTATGTATTGAATAAATAAAGATTGAATGAATAAAATCAAATTTATTTTTTAATTTTTTATTTAATGAATAAATAAATTAGAATAAATATTGAATTAGAATAAAATCGAATTTATTTTCTAATTTCGAATTTATTTTAAGTGCTTAAATAAATTAGAATTTATTTTCTAATTTCGAATTTATTTTAAATGCATAAATAAATTAGAATATAGCAAATAAATAATTTAGAATAAAGTGAACAAATAATTTAGAATAAAGTAAATAAAATAATTTCGAATAAAGTAAATAAAATAATTTGAAAATAGTAAATAAATTGTAAAAGAAAGCCACTGTGCGCCACTTAACTAACGCCATGTAACTTAACTTGCGCATTATTTTACCCTTGCACAAGTTAACTAGCGCAAGGGCATTTTGGACATGGCTACAGGGCGCGAGTGTTTTGTGCTGGGGAAGAGCAAAAATCTACTCCTCCTACTGACATGGTATAATGAATGGCCCAAGGTCCATTTTTTTCTATGATAAGGTTGGCATCCTTATGGCCTTCTTCAGAATAATTTTAAGTGCTTTTCTCCTTGTTCATTTCCTCTGCCACTTTTAAGAATTGAGTGACGTATTTCTTCACCATTTTTCTATATTTCAGTCCTTTTATCGTAGGCTTGACCGTAACAGCCGGTTTTTTGCTAGGGATATTTTGTTTATTTATTGTATTTATTTCTTCACCATTTATTGTATGTGTGCTTATTTGCTTATGTGTGTATTTGATTTATGATTAGTGGATTTGTAGCCTAGAAGGGTATTTTAGTCATTTTGAGATTAAGGGTATTTTGGTCATTTGATGAGTAAGGGTTAATTGGTAATTTTATTGGGGAGATAATGTTTAGTGTTTTAGTGAGAATAGTTATTTTTACTAAGTTACTAGTGAGTTGAGGTAATTATTTCGAAATGATAATTATTCGATATTTTAGCGAGCTAGTGAGTAGTAACTTTTTAGAATTTGTTAGTAAGAGTTTTAGGCCCATTGTGAATATTAGAAACCTAGCCAATTGGAGAGTAGTATATATACTTAACTCATGAAGGAAAATTAGGGTTAGAAACATTTCATTCTCATAACAAAGATAGAGTGGCTAGAGAGAGAAAGTAGGAAGTTAGAGAGAAGAATAGAAGAGGGAGAACTTGGAGAAGAAGAAAGCTAGAGCCAAGGAGCTAGAGGGGAGAGTGAAGCCTAAACTATATTTGAAGGTTTAACGTAAGGGGGATACTTTTATTTCATCAAATTAGCTATAATCTTATTTTTCTACTTATGGGTCATAAATGCTTTTGTGTGAGTTATGATTTTTATGATTTTTGATGTTGATTTTCGTGATCCTAATTGATGTGTAATTATGGGTATGTTGAATTTTATGAAATTGAAGTGTTTATAAGTTCAAGTTCATAGTTGATATTTAAAATAAGTTGTTTTGGTGATTTTTGCTCAATTAAGTGTAAACCATGAATTTGTAAATGATTATTGTTCAAACATGTTTCAAATCACTTGATATATGATTATATATGTTTGTATGTTATTGAGGTTTGAATTGTTGGTGTTTTTTGAGAAGTTTGGATCAAATTGTGAAAATATGAGTTTTTGGTGAAAAATGAGTTTGATGATGAATTTGTGACGAAACAATGTTATGAATTCGTGGTTGTAAGTGTTTTGATTGCCTTTTTATGTATGTTAACTAATAGCAAAGTTTGTGTAACGTTTTTGGGTCAATGGGGATCAAAATCGAGGTTTTTGGGAAGATTTTGTGTGAGTTCCCGAGAGGAACCCAAAAATTTGGGTTCCGTGTACTGGTGTAACCCGCCTGGCGAGTTGCTCAAGACAAAACCCATGATTTTGGGTATCCCAGGCAGTTGGGGTCGTTTCCAAACACCCCTAAGTGTTTCCTTTGATGTGTTTGACTGCTGTTTTGACTTGAAAACCTACTGGATCATCAATGAATTGGATTAAAATGATTTTTATGAAATTGAAATGAATTTGGTTGAAAATGGTCAAGAATGTAGAATTTTCCAAAACTTGTTCTTATAAAATAAAATGATAGAGTTATGATTTGATTTCTGTAACAATAGGTTTAGAATGATCATGTAAGGTATATAAGAGGTTAGGACTTGGTCTTACTTTGAAAATGAAATTCTTTATGAAAAATGAAAAAATGACGAACTTAGTGAATTTTCGGAATTAACCGAAATTATGAGATAATGATAACATGAATACATTACTGTGATGTTATGTGATATGTGAATATGATATGTTGATGTAATTGAACATGAATGCCTTCTTTTGGTGAAATAAATTGGAATTAGATGATTTTTGTAAAATAGACGAACTTTACCAAATTGAGTGTTATGGTCTTATAACTTGCAAATGACTTTTTATTCATGATAATAAGGTAATATAAGGATGAATCAATGTTTGATTGGTGAATTAAATGTTTGTTATTATGATGTGGTGTAATATTTGTCTTTATGCGATTTGGTAATTTGTGAAATAATGTGTTTCTTTATGGTGATAATTGTTGATTGGTGAATATGATGTTGACTCTTGTTGATTATGACTTGTTGAATTGTGAAGATGTAAATACTTGATAATGCAATGGTGGTGAATTTATGAAGAATGTAATTGGAGGTGTATTGTAGAATGCTTTGGTGAATATATTATATGATAGTGAAAATTTTATAATATAGTTTGGTGATTTATGTGTTGTCGAGTCTTTGCTTGAAGTCCATGCATTCATAGTCATGTTGAGTCTTATGAAGAATGTAAATGGTGGTGTACTTTTACATTGCTTTGGTGTAATAAAGTATTGGAGGTGTACAGTACGTTAGTTGTGGATTCAATTCGGTAAAATTATCTGTAGAATCCAGTTGGTACCACATGCGTGTAGAAGTGTCTAGAACATTGCATGCACTTGATAATTGGTGAAATGTGTCACACTTGATTATATGAATCGGCGATTATGTGCATTAGTGAAATTTCGTGAACGTGTGTGAATATGTGAAAAGGTGAATTTGTATATGATGTTCTATTGTGTTTGTATGCTTGATGAAAATGTTGATGTGGAAATTCATTGTTGACTTATTTAATTAAATGTCCATTTATCGATCATGGAGAATGAATATGATGCTTTACTTTCATTTGATTATATATTATTTGTGGAATATTATCTAACCCCCAATGGTCGTTTGGTTGACCGTCTGCCTATTTGTATGAATGGGTAGACGGCGTGCAGGATTGATCTTCTTATTTCTTGTGAGTTGCTTGAGGACTAGCTTTGGAGCTACCTCGTTTCTTTTCTTTGGAGTCTTAGTTAGGCTTCTGATTATGGTGTCGGACTATGTTCTTTACTTATGTCTTTTGAGGCTTGTTGCTCATTTATATTTTGAGATTTAAGATATTATTTGGTGATGAATTATGAGACTTATGACATGGTTTTGGAGAACTGTTTATGTTGTTGAGATAATTTTGTATGATTGTCTTCCGTTGTGAAATTTTTATGAAATACGAATATGCATGTTTTGAGAAATGAAGGCGTAACATCTAAACTCTCTCGAAATAATTATTTATTTTGCATGATTTATTGCTTAAGGGGTTTAGGGTGTTACATTGACTTCTTTTTTTCTTATTCTAAATGAAATCCTTCGAGGTGTTTCGGTTTCATCAATCATAAGAAATGTAACATGGTTATGCAGACGATCTACTTCTGACTCTCTTTCTTTGCTGGTGACATTTACCGCAAAATTTCCCGATTCTTTTGTCTCGCCCATATCCTTCTCTAAGTCAAGTAAATCTTATTTCAAAAATCTCGGGAATTCTTCGTATGCGTCTTCAATTTTATTGTATTTTGCTGGTGCATGTCATGTAGAAATTTTCGTCCCATCCATTTGGACGTATTGTTTGTGACTGATTTACACCCTGCTCATGCCTTGTGAATTCACCCAAGTAGTTGACCTCCTCCTGTAGAAACCTAATACCATTGGGGGGGACGACCATTAATACAAGTTGGTTCTTTGTAAGGGGAACTTTTTTCTTTAGTTTAGCTTAATTAGCATCCTCTCAATTTTTTGACAACGCCTATATTTGCTTTTCTAGTAGCTTATTGCTAGCAAGCAGGTTTTCCTCGAATGTATTGTCCCGCCTACTTTGTTGCGAGATTTCTTTACTAACTTTGGGCTCATAATTATTATGCATCATGTTCTCGATCAGCTCTTAGACTTCTTCTGCAGTTTTAGTTTTTATAGTTCCTCCAGTGATGACATGTTATCTTACATTATTCTTAGCATGTTTTTCAGTCAACTTTAGTAGGTTTTACCAGCAAAGTAGAGGAGTATTAGATCAATTGCATATGATTTTGGGATTTTTGTAATGTTTTCTATATTTGAGTATGTAATAATATTCTTCCCGGAACATAGCAATTTTAGGAAGTTCTTGATGTAATTCACGAAGAAATCAAGTAAATTAGGTAAAGCAAGACATCCGAAGATTTATGCAGTCCTTGGGAAGATAAAGGATAAAGATTCAAGAGGCCTCTTAAGACCTTACAAACATTTTACATTGAAGAAAACACCTCAACATGCGAAGAAAACGGGCAAAACAACACCAAAAACGCACTTAAGCACCCAGACGCACCACATGGGGCTCTAGGTGACCTAGATCTTATACACTAAAGCGCCTAGCGCTTTCCAGGGGGCGCTAGGAGCCTCAGCCTGGCAGGCACATATGCTAGGCACATGGCCTTAATTAGGCGGTGCTAGGAAGTCAGTGATTAGTAACTAGATGAAAGTTGACCCTAGGGTAAGGTAGGATTAACTAGTTATTAATTAGGGAAACAAGCACCAAGGGGAGTGAACCTAGTGAGACCATTATCGTCGACCTCTTGGTAAGGTAGACGCTAATAGGGCTGCTCGTTTGTAGAACTACCAAGAGGAAAAGGAGAGTTTTCTATGAGTATCCCAAGATTCATAGATGGGAAGACCGTTGGGAACATTGGCCTTCATTTCCTTTGGTAACCTAAGAACGCCAATTTAAGTTTATGTTTCAATTATCTTTGAATTAGCAAGACCACACACGTAAGGATCAGCGTGCGATTAGCAGGTGCAGTTAACCATCGGAGGGATAAACCTAGATCAACCGAGATAGTATAGACCCCACACGTAAGGATCGCCGTGCGATCAGCAAGTGCGAAATAAATAGGGGGGATTAAAAGAGTCTCACACGTCCCAACGGCCTCATCACTTGTATAGTCTACTTAACATAACTAAATGCTACATGACTTTTATTTAAATCCAAAAAAATAAATAGGGGGGATTAAAAGAGTCCTAACCGCTTGTTAGCCTGTATTTTTAGGAAGAGGATGTTTTAAATGCAGTCAAACTAAGGTTGACCTTACGCCTGGAGAAATAAATGATATTACTTTTATGTACTTAGTCGAAATTGGACTTGCTGGGAATACTCAGAGTACGTGTTTCGGTTCAACGGGAAAAGTACATCGAAAAACGGTTGTTTTGGATAGAGTCAAGCGAACAGATACTTCCAAGGAGCGTATGTTTAAAATTCAAATTGAATAGATATCTGTTGTTCGATATTAGCGGTTATAGTTTTAAATCCTATGTAGGTAGTTATTTTCTATTAGTATAAATAGTAGTTTCTCGCAAGAGAAAGTGGTCACAATCCAATCATATAAAAAACTTACACTCAAACTATCCGCATTCAAGAGAGAAACGAGTCAAAAGTTGCAATGTATGAACATGTGTACCAATTTACATTCAATCAATGCAATTTAAGTTTATTTTCTTAAGTATCTTTGCAATTTACTTGTTTATTTTAAACAACATCTTTTACTTATATTTCGAAAGTGACTTCGACGAATTTGACTAAGTTAAATTCGATAACTATCTTCCCAATCTTCTTACATTATTGAGGAACAATCATAAATTTCTGGAAAAGAGAAAGCACAATATGTCCTTAAGATTTACTGGTTGATCTTGCAAGTAACTATTTTTAAACCAGTGGTTGTTTACCAAAAATCAGTGTAAATAAATTGGCACGCCTTGTGGGACCATTTCAAGTTTTGCGCGACCCAACACTTTACATGCATAAAAAATGGTTTTAAACTTGGCTGAATGATTGAAATTGAAAAGTCGAGAATCTGGGTTTGAAAATATGGACCATGTCTAAAAGAACAATACCATGAACATATTTAATTTGTTCTCTTTGAAAGTCAACTACAAATGGTGTTTGTTCTTCATGCACTTCGACTATCCATCATCTTATTTGTGCTTTCGTTGTTTTCTGAAAATGAATCGATGCAAAGAAGGAATTGTAGAATAACGATTCAAAATGGGGAAGGTTGCAAACCAGAAGGGTCAGAGAACAATTAATTCGGGAGCAAGCCAATCAGAAGGATTCTTATTGAATTCAAACATAAGTAATTTCCTATCCTACTTTGTAATTTCTCTTGTTCTGATTTTGTCGGAAAAAAAAGGGGTACTTGACCACCATTTCAAATTAATTTAGTGGATATGTAAGATCGTCCTCTAATACATGATATTGTTCCATAAAATGGTACTTGCCATTAATTGTTAGAAAGAAAAAAAAACTTTCGACTGATTTCATTTGTGTTGATTATGATTATAAATACTCGAAAGTTTTATAATTGGTTTAGATACAATTAAAGTCATGTATCCATGAATGGTATATGCATATACTACCAGTTGATTTTTGAGTGATTTATTTTAAATCCATTAAAGCCAAAATATATTTTGAGATCAATTCACATGATTAATCCATTTTGATTTATTCGAAGGATTATCAAATTTGTATTTGGCTTGAAAAGATGAAAAATAACTTCTGATAAAGTGGTCGAAGAAGACCAATACACATACAATGTTCATTTTTGGTATTATGTTTCAGAATGTTATTCCTCTCATGTCTTTCGAGAAACAACATTCTGGGGGGCCTCTGTTAACACCAAAAATGAAATATTTGGTCGAACTCATGATTCTATTTTCGACAAGGCAGATGGGTTATTTCGACATGTTGCAAAGTGCAAAGAGATTTCGACCAAGAGCATACAAACTTCGACACACCACAATTTCGACCAAAGACAAGGAGAAATAATTCGAAGTTGCAACTGGAGCGCATGGCGGGAAACAAGGCTGAAGTGCATTGAAGATTATTTCCTAGTGTCTTAGTGCATGGAAGTTATTTTCTAGTGTCTTAGGAAGTTATAGAGAGTTGTTTCTACTTTTAATATAGACCGTAGAATTTAGTGGTAGTTTTCTCTACAAGGTCTATATATATCAGTTTGTAATAATAACAATGAGTTGGTTTCTTGATTTCTGAAACTCTAACACCCCCGCCACGGAGCATATGGGTTCACAAGTGTATGGATTGACAGATTCAACCCACCCTTTACATTCCTGCAATTTAATATCAATGTTCTTATTTTATTTTCCTTTTCATCTTTCTTCTCTTTTTTCTTCATTTTAACATGCTCACTTGAGCAATTTTCTATCTTGTTGTCATGAGACAACTTGTTATTACAAGATGTTGGAAGCAATTCTGACATTAATGTTCTTAAAGAATGCATGAAGTGATGTCATAAACCACGAGGCTTGAACGATCCCCCTTTAAACATACATTTGTCACCATCGATTGACATTTATGTCCTAAAACCATTGATGGATAATGGAGTTTACATTACCAAAAATCGGTGTAAACACCGCTACTTACTTTTATGCAACCAAAACATGTAACTTGATCTGTTGCAAACAGATAAAACTTGCAATCTCTAATCCTTAATTCTTTTATTTTATATCGTCATCTTAAAATAAGAAACACAAATTATTTGGACGAAATGACAATCCATGTGCATATGATACTTTACTTATCACTTTCGTTTCGATGGAACACCCTCAGACGAATGGACAAGTGGAATCCGCAAAAAGAGTCATACTAAGGGTGTTGAAGAGAAAGTTAGAAGAAGCAAAGGGAAACTGGACCGAGGAGCTCCCGCACGTCTTGTGGGCGTACCGCACCACCGGAGAAACCCCTTTCCATCTCACCTTCAAAATGGAGGTCATGATACCGGTCGAGGTAAAGGAGTTAGGTTGGAGGACGGCGCATCCGCTCGACCAAACCGCTAACATAGAAGCCACACTAGAAGAACTGTTCTTTAATCCGGGACTTTTATCCACGACAAATCAAAGAACCTTGTCGAACTTACAGAGGCCGCCATCAAACAAGCTACGACCACCCGGTATAACAGGAAGGTGAGACCTAGAGACTTTAATACGGTAAAACTCGTCCTACGGCGGGAGGATGTAGGAAACAAGAAAGCTCGGGAAGGAAATCTGGTGGCAAACTGGGAAGGACTGTAGAGCGTCAACACCATCACATGAACCCACGCCTACTTCCTCGAGACATTGGACGACCTCCCAATCCCCAAAACGTGGAACGCAAAGTACTGATAGTTTCACCCCAACTTTACAATGTACTTTAATTCAATCATGACAAAACCATTGTAGATTCATTTAATGAATATTAATAAACGAGCGTCTTACGCAAGAGGAAATGCATTTGTTGCAAATGGTTTCATGATTGACAAGACTCAAAGTCGCAAACGAGGGAAGCACCCTCGATGGAGGGCGAGTGTCAAGGTTTCTGCTTTTAAGTGGAACGAAAGTCTTGCATCTGTCGCGGGAACCGCCTGAGGGGCTAGCCACACTAGAGTAGAGTTTCTTGCCCCTAAACTCCCTGAAGGGGGAACTAAGCCTTGGTCAGACATGTTCCCTCGGGCGTCCAATTAAGCTCTAAGCAAGGAAGGGAACGCGACATGAAACAAAATGCATCAACGCGACAAAGTGCTGGATAATTCAACCTAACATGGTATGAAAAAAATGCACCAACGTGACAAGGTGCCAGATGATCCAATCTAACGCGACATGAAACAAAATGAATCAACGCGAAAAAAATCGCAAAGAGGCAAGGCGCCATACAACCCTACCCGACGTGACATGAAATCAAAATGCACAAACGCAGAATGTGGTATGAAATAAAAATGCATATAACACAAAACATAGGATGACATAAAAATGCACAAACACTGAATGGAAAGGGACAACATAAATGGAACGGAAGATACAATAAATGAACGAGGAAAGCTTTTAAGCTTCTTTTCATTAAAATGTTCAAATCAATTACAAAAGGGCTGCCATAGCAGAAAATTACACAAAGTATGGAGCTCAAGGGCTCGTAAGCTTCTTTTCCACCTCAGGACGAGCACAGAGGGCAAAGAAGACACCTATTCTAACCAATAAAGCCTGACCCACTGAGATGAGAACTATGTCTGGCCATGGGTAGGCACAGTTGTGAACATTGTACACAGGCCAGACGGAGCCGGATGACGCTCCTCCACTCAGGAGTAGACTCAAGTCCTTCATCAGAAGGAAAGAATTCGCTGGACAGCGGCAATCTGCTAGAGAGAAACCAAACGACAGTAAGTCACACGGTCTCGGATAATGGGATGACACAAGGCAAGCCATTCATCTCACCCGCAACGCTCGCAGTCTTAGCCAAAACTTCTCAAAGAAAGATGAAAGCCCTATCACAAATTAACTATCTTGACGTAGCTCTGGAAAACACTTTAACCAACTTAACTTCCTTCTCTCCGTCATAAAACACCACGATAGGCACATGGAACCTGTCTTCATAACCCACAAAAGAAAAAACTATCTCTTGTAACAGCCTGTTTTTCACTAGAATTATTTATTATATTGTTTATGTGTGTTTGTGAGTGATTATTTGCCTCTATGTGTATTTTATTTAGGATTAGTGGATTTTTGGCCTAGAAGGGTATTTTATTCAATTTTGGACTCATGGGTATTTTGGTCATTTGGTGAGCACGGGTAAATTAGTCATTTTTACTAAGAAGGTTATTTTTGGTATTTTAGTTAAAATAGTTGTTTTTACTGAGTTACTATACGAGATACGATACGGATACGATACTGCACCGATACGTCGATACGGAAAAATTTCAAAAATCAAGATACGATACGACTGGGATACGTTAATAAAAAAATTATATAATTAAATGTACAATATAATGTTGGAACAAGGGTGTTTCACAAGTCACCTATTGAGTTTTGACAATAACAAGGTATTAAAAATAATCAATTGGATATGCTAAACAATTTGTTCAAGTATGCAGGATTCATAATCAAAGTACTATTCTTAGAGATTCTGATTGAACAAATTCAAGAGCAAAGGAATTTATTTGAAGCTTAAAGCATCTGGAAGACTGCGTCTGAAGAACTGCGTCTGAAGGACTGCGTCTGAAGTGCTGCGTCTGAAGAAACGAGTCTGAAGAAGAGCTCCTGAAGACACGTCATCAGAAGCGCTGAACATCAGAAGCGCTGAACATCAGAAGCGCTGAACATCAGAAGCATATCTCACTAGAAGCTACTTCACCAGAGTTGACAAAGGACAGTGTACGAAATGTACGGCCACGAACTCTGCAACCACCTTCTCTGCAATTTGTGTCTCTACAACAAGACAAAGATAACAGTAACATTGCTGCA